>JGI10211J34971_10001028_pt1 | contig 23343 bp, 31 predicted proteins | sample Etolagsediment_FD_34971 | JGI IMG/M metagenome (IMG submission 34971)
ATTTGTCTGCTTTTACTTTTGATTTCGATCTTTTGTCCGGGTGCAACGAGGAATGAGGGAATATCAACTTTTTTTCCGTCTACAAGTACATGTCCATGATTCACGAGCTGACGAGCAGCATTTCGTGAGGTTGCATATCCCATTCTATAGATAGTATTATCTAATCGAATTTCGAGAAGTCTCAAAAGATTTTCGCCGGTGACACCCTTCATCTGGGATGCTTTCTTGAAATAGTTTTTGAACTGCTTTTCAAGAAGACCATAGGTGCGTTTTGCTTTCTGCTTTTCGCGTAGATGAACCGCATAGTCACTTAACTTTGCTCGATATCTTCTTTTGGTCTCTCCCGGAGGAGTATTTCTGCGTTCAATACTGCACTTTTGAGTGTAACAACGTGCACCCTTTAAAAAGAGTTTTACGCCTTCTCTTCTACATAATTTACATTTTGAGCCTAAAAATCTAGCCATTCTGAATCCTCTTATATTCTTCTTCGTTTGGGTGGTCGACAGCCATTATGAGGAATGGGAGTCGTATCAAGAATTGACAATACATTCAAACCTTCGCCCTGAAGTGAACGAACTGCAGAATCTCTTCCGGAACCAGGTCCACTCACCCTCACATGAATATTTCTTAAACCCATGTTCAATACTGTGGATGCGATATCTTTTGCAGTCTGTTGAGCTGCATAAGAAGTGCTTTTCTTCGAATTTTTGAATCCATTTTTACCACAGCTTGACCAGGCGATCACATTACCTTTTTTATCAGTAATCGTGATTATAGTATTATTAAAAGTTGCCTGGATATGAGCAATACCGTCTGTCTCTTGAAGGCGAACTTTCTTTTTTCTTACTGTTTTTTTCTGTTTTCCTTTTACAGCCATCTTTTCTCCTGTTACTTCCTGCCGACTCGGCTACTTCGTGGTCCCTTTCTCGTACGGGCATTTGAGTGTGTGCTCTGTCCCCGAACAGGAAGACCGATACGATGACGTAAACCACGATAGCAACCAATCTCCATGAGACGCTTGATATTCATGGTTCTTTCTTTGCGCAGATCACCTTCGATTATATAACCGTCTCTGATAATATCACGCAATTTAATGATTTCCTGGTCAGTAAGATCTTTTACTTTTTTATTATTGTCGACACCGGCTTTTTCCAGTATCACATTAGAGGTTGAGCGACCTATACCAAAAATATACGTCAAGCCAATCTCAATTCGCTTTTCATTCGGTAAATCAACACCTGCTATTCTTGCCAAAGTGCCTCCTAATTAGCCTTGTCTCTGTTTATGTTTTGGATTTGATGAACAAATTACATATATGCGCCCTTTGCGCTTAACAATTTTACAATCTTTACAAAGTTTCTTAACTGATGCTCGAACTTTCATGATAAAAATTCCTTTAATTTATTTATAACGATAAACGATACGACCCTTGTTCAGGTCATAAGGAGAGAGTTCCATTTTTACCTTATCACCGACAAGAATACGAATATAATGCATTCTCATCTTACCTGAAATATGGGCATGAACTTTATGTCCGTTTTCCAGTTCCACNATAAATTTCGTNCCNGGAAGNGCTTCAACGACCGTGCCGTCAACTTCTATGAGGCCGTCTTTAGCCATTACGAACTCCTTGTTTTCGTTAAGATCTCTGGTTCATTNTCTGTGATAAGAACGGTGTTTTCGAAATGCGCAGATGGTGAACCATCCATCGTGTAATACACCCATTCTTTTTCTACAGCTTTTGACGTTCCAATATTGAACATCGGCTCAATTGATATGGTCATACCCGGTCTCAGCATAGGTCCTGTTCCTTTTTTGCCGATGTTAGGTATAGTCGGATCTTCGTGCAAATCTCGACCAATACCGTGTCCCGTGAGCCACTCTGCGACATGCACTCCGTTATCCATAGCAGTTTTCTCTACAGCTGCAGAAATATCTCCGACTCTTTTGTCGGATGTGCACTGTGTAATCGCATTTTCAAGGGCTTTCCTGGTACAATCGAGAAGTGATTGAACTTCTCTGGAAATCGTTCCAACTGCAAAAGTCCGAGCTCCATCACCGCAGAAGCCATTCAATTTAACACCCACATCTATACCGATTATATCACCATTCTGTAATATTTTATCTTTAGTCGAATATCCGTGTACGATCTCACTGTTGATTGATGAGCAAATCGAATATTCATAAGGATCAAGATCATCCATTTCATACCCTTTGAAAGCAGATACTGCTCCATGCTCTCGAATAATCTGCTCTGCTCTTTCATTCAGTTCATAGGCATTCACGCCAGGTTTGATCATATCATGCAACTCATCAAGTATAAGGGCAACAAGAGCGTTGCTCTCCCTCATGAGATTGATTTCACGGGCATTCTTTATTGTGATCATGCTTATTCGAGTATTTTAGCGATCTGAGCAGATGCTTCTTCAAGAGAGGTAGCCCCGTTCACTTTATGGAGAACATTCTTCTTGTCGAAATAATCAATGAGTGGTCCAGCAGCATTATGAAAAACCTTCAAACGATTCTTGATGGTTTCGACCTTATCATCATCACGAATTTCAAGTTCTGTTCCACATTTATCGCAGAGGAAGGTATCTCCAGCTTTTTTCTTCGGCACTTTATGAATCAGATTATAAATGCTTTTGCAGCCCGGGCAATATCGTCTGTTGGATAAGCGCTTAATGACCTCGTCATCAGGAATATCTATGAGAATTGCACTGACTTTTGCATTTGAGGAAACGTATTCCATATTGAAAAACATCTCTGCTTGATCAACATTTCTTGGGAATCCATCGAACAAAGCGCCGAGAGCACAATCTTTTTGCTTAACGCGGTCTTTTAACATATCGAATACAAGATCATCAGGAACGAGATCGCCTTTGTGCATGAACTTATCTGCTTCAATACCAAGGGGTGTACCATTATTGATGTTCTCTCGCAGTATTTCACCGGTTGAGATATGAGGAATATGAAATCTCTCTTTGATAAACTCTGCCTGAGTGCCCTTCCCTGCTCCGGGTGGACCTAATAACACTACTATGCGTTTTTTCATATCGGTCACCTTGATCTACCCCGCAATTTACCTTTTTTCATAAATCCGTCATAATGACGCATAACGAGGTGGGATTCAATTTGCTTGAGAGTATCGAGTGCCACACCGACAATAATAATCAAGCCTGTACCTCCAAAATAGAATGGAAGCCTGGCATATTTGATGAGGAATGTCGGTATAACTGCGATGAATGCAAAGAAAATTGCGCCGGGCAAGGTGATACGAACAATCACACTGTTTATATATTCGGCAGTTCTCTTTCCGGGTTTGCGTCCGGGAATAAAGCCACCATATTTTTTCATATTTTCTGCAATCTCTGTAGGATTGAGTACAATAGCAGTATAGAAGTAAGCAAAGAACACGATCATGATCACATAAAGCGTCGTATGCAGAAATGCNCCGGGAGAAAGCCAGCTTGAGAGNGTGTGCATGAAATCACTATTCTTAAAAAAAGTCGTGATCGTTTGCGGGAACATGAGCACNGANTGCGCAAAAATGATCGGGATAACACCAGCGGAGTTNACTTTGAGTGGAATATGAGTTGCTTGTCCACCATAGATCTTCCTGCCTATGACGCGCTTGGCATATTGCACAGGGATCTTTCTGGTCGCTTCTGTGATAAGAATAACCGCAGCAGTGATCAGAACCATAAATACAATTACTCCGATAGCAAGGAGAATAGAAAGAGTCCCTGTGGTCACCATCTTGAACATGTTTAAAAACCCGTTCGGATATCGGGCAATAATACCAATGAAGATGATGAGCGAAATCCCGTTCCCGATACCTCTTTCTGTGATTTGTTCACCAAGCCACATGATAAGAATCGTACCGGTCACAAGCGTGAGTATGGTTACGAATTTGAACATCAAGCCTGGAAAGGGAACAGCTGCCGCACCGGAAGGAGCCGTGATGCTCTCAAGGAACGTGGTTATCCAGAATGCATTGAAAATACCGATAACGAGAGTTCCATAACGTGTATATTGGGTAATTTTTTTCTGCCCTTCGGGACCTTCTTTTTTAAGCTTTTCAAAAAAAGGAATTACTCCACCGAGAAGCTGCATCACAATAGAAGCAGTAATGTACGGCATTATACCGAGGGCAAAGATCGTTGCCTTACTCAGGTTTCCGCCCACAAAAAGGTCGATCATACCGAAAATGGTATTACCTTGCGTTGCAAAAAATTCTCCAAGTGCTGAAGTATTGATACCCGGAGTGGGAATATGGCTGCCTAGCCGATAGACAATAAGAATTCCAAGAGTAAAAAGAACTTTCTTCTTGAGTTCTGGTACTTTAAAGACGTTAAATAGTGATTTTAGCACTATACAACCTCGGCTTTTCCGCCAACTTTCTGGATGATTTCAAGTGCAGATTTACTAAAACTGTTGGCTTTTATTACTTTCTTTTTATCAAATTTATTTTCCTTGTTTGCTAAAACTTTCACCATTTGAACTTGGTGATTCTGAGTATCTATCACGCCATGTTTTTCCATGAGTTCGATATCAATAATACTCTCTTCAAGTTCTGCAAGAGCATTCAAGGAGACTATTCTATATTTCTTTGAAAATTTGCTATTATTAAAACCCTTCATAGGTAATCTGCGATGAATAGGCATTTGCCCGCCTTCAAACCAATTAGGAATGCTGGCACCACTTCTGCATTTTTGTCCATTCATGCCGTGACCGCTTGTTTTGCCTTTTCCCGAGCCGTCACCTTTGCCCAGACGGGTTTTCTTCTTACGAGAATTTCGAGGAGGTTTGAGTTCATTCAATTTCATTTGGAACCTCTTCCTTTGATTTCTTCGACTTCTACGAGGTGTTGGACAGTTTTGATCATTCCCAAGATTGGAGGTGTGTCTTTCTGAATAACAGAATGATGGAGTTTGCGAAGTCCTAATGCCTCAACAGTCTTTCTGGTATTGGGCTTCTGTCCGATCGGGCTTCTTACTAATGTAATTTTAAGTTTCATTTCTTGATCAACCTTTATTTATGATACCAGTTCTGCAACAGTTTTGCCACGTAGTTTTGCAACTTCTTCATGTGAACGAAGAGCTTGAAGTGCGCGAACTGTGGCTTTCACCATATTGTGTTTTGTGCTTGATCCCAGTGATTTGGTCAGAACATTTTCCACACCGGCAGCTTCAAGAATTGCGCGGATTGGTCCGCCGGCGATAACGCCTGTACCTGGTGCAGCTGGCTTGAGAAGAACTTTGCTACCTCTGAATTTACCAACGATCATGTGCGGTATCGTACCATTACGGATCGGAAAACCGAACAGGGATTTTCTTGCTTTATCCTTCGCTTTATTAATAGCGGGAATAACTTCATTGGCTTTTCCCATTCCTACGCCGACTTTTCCGTTTTTATCACCAACAACAACGGTGGCATTAAAGCTGAAGTGTCGTCCACCTTTAATAACTTTGGAAACACGATTGGTATCAACGACTTGCTCGTATATTAATTCATTTTCGTCACGTTTTCTTTCACGTTCCATTTAAATACTCCTAGAATTCCAGACCGGCTTTGCGAGCACCTTCTGCAAGGGCTTTTACACGACCATGGTATTTGAAACCATTTCTGTCAAAACTAACTTTTTTTATCTTTTTATCAAGACATTTTTGAGCAAAGAGCTCGCCAATAAGCCCCGCTTTTGCAATGGGCTTCATACCGTCTTTTGCCTTTTCTTTATACTCAGGACTGAGACTGGAAATCGCACAAAGTGTTACATGATTATCATCATCAATTGCCTGAGCATAGATATGTTTCAAGCTTCTATATACGCTGAGACGCGGCCTTTCTGCCGTTCCTGAAATTTTATTCCGGATAGCAACTTTTCGACGATTTCTTAATAATATATTTTTTTTAACTTTTTTCTTTAACATATCTGCTCCTTAGGCACCTGCTCCACCAGCAACTTTACCCGGTTTGATACGGATATGCTCTTCAGCATAACGAATACCTTTTCCTTTATAAGATTCCGGAGGTTTGATATCACGAATTGTAGCGCAGACTGAGCCGAGCATCTCTTTATCATGGCTGCGAAAATCAATGATCGCCTGCAGACCAGGGATACTGCTTGCTTCTGCACGACCAATTTTTTCAATTTCAGTTTTCACTTCTTTCGGAATTTCAAAATAAACATCATGAGAGAAACCAAGACTGAGTACAAGCCATTTGCCTTGAAGCTCTGCCTTGTAGCCCGTTCCAACGATCATAAGTTTTTTCAAATACCCATTGGACACACCTTCTAACATATTGGCAATAAGTGATCTGTTCAAGCCGTGGAGACCTCGCATCTCCTTCTCGTCATTTTTACGTGAAACAAGTATTTGATTATCTTTAATTTTTATAGAAATTCCATCATTGAGATCGCGTTCTAATGTTCCAAGGGGACCTGTAACTTTCACATGTCGTCCCTTCACATCGACAGTAACCTTCTCGGGAATAACAATTGGATCTTTACCTACTCTGGACATTGACTACCCCTTTACCAAATTTTACAGATATATTCGCCGCCAACATTGTATTTTCTGGCATCTCTATCAATGAGAACGCCTTTGTTGGTGGAAAGAATTGCGATTCCTATATGATTTAACACAACGGGAATGTTCTTTGAATCGACATACACGCGTTTGCTTGGCTTGCTAACTTTCTGCAATCCCTTGATAACAGATTCAAAATCATTCATATAGCGAAGATAAATCTTTATCTCTTCGAATTTGCGATTGTCTTTTTCAGAAGGCTCGAGGATAGAATATTTTGTGATGAAATTCTCCTCGTGAAGGATTCGTACTATATCTTTTTTCAAATTTGAAGAATCAACAATAACGAATTTCTTCTTTGCCTGTATTCCATTACGGATAACCGTGAGCATTTGTGCGATTGGATCAGAATTTGCCATATATCCTCCGACTACCANCTAGCCTTTTTGACGCCTGGAATTTTGCCTTCCAGTGCAAGTTTCCTAAAACATAATCTGCAAATTCCAAAATCTCGTAAATATGCACGAGATCTTCCGCACAGTTCACATCTATTATAATCTTGAACTTTGAATTTTTTTTCTCTTTTACATTTAACTATTAAAGCTTTACGTGCCATAAAATTCCTTAATATTTTTATTTCTGAGCAAAGGGCATGCCAAGAGCTTTCAGAAGATTGAAACCCTCTTCATCAGTCTTTGCAGTTGTCACAAAAGTGATATTTAAACCACGAACTTTATCCACTTTATCATAATCAATTTCAGGAAACACTGTCTGCTCTTTGATACCCAATGTATAATTACCGCGACCGTCAAATCCATGAGGTGAAACACCATTAAAGTCACGGATACGCGGAAGCACAATACTGATCAGTTTATCGGCGAATTCATACATCATNTCACCGCGCAAGGTTGTCATCGAACCGATTGGCATACCTTTACGTAATTTAAAATTTGATATTGATTTNTTTGCAAGAGTAATCACTGCATGCTGTCCTGTGATGGTTTCAATTTCTTTACGNGCATTATCCAGCGATGCTCTATTCTCAGTTGCTTCACCCACGCCAATATTCACAGTAATCTTTTTCAGTCTTGGGACGTCCATCACATTAGAATATTCATGCTTTTTCGTAAGGTCAGGTATGATATCTTTTTTGAATTTATCTTGTAATCTACTCATTGTTCCTCGTTAGACCATATCACCGCATTTAGTGCAGTATCGAATTCTACTTTTATCTTCTAAAATTTTCATTTTTACTTTTGAGGGTTTTCCACATTTCGGACATACGAACTGAACATTAGAAACATGAATAGGCGCTTCCATCTCAATAACTCCACCGGACGGATTCTGTTGAGTGGGACGCTGATGTTTCTTCATAAAATTAACCTTTTCCACAATTATTTTATTCGTTGTGGGAAAGGATTTTAATACATGTCCTTCGACACCTATATATTCACCTGTTATGATTCTTACTTTATCATCTTTTTTTATTTTCATATAAAACTCCTACACGACCTCAGGGGCAAGAGAGAGTATTTTCATAAACTTTTTCTCTCTTAATTCACGAGCAACGGGACCGAAAATACGTGTGCCTTTTGGCTCTAAAATTTCATTGATGAGCACTACTGCGTTATCACCAAAACGGATATAAGAACCATCCGAACGGCGGACTGCTTTCTTTGTGCGCACGATCACTCCCCTATGCAAGCTGCCTTTTTTCACATCACTGTGAGGGATTGCAGATTTAACAGAAATCACGATTACATCACCAAGACCAGCATAGCGACGGCGTGAACCACCTAAAACCTTTATACATTTCACCACTTTGGCGCCGGAATTATCTGCGACTTTAAGAACTGTTTCCTGCTGTATCATTAGAACTCCCTAGATTTCCTACTTACTTTTTTCAATGATCTCGATGAGTTTCCAGCTTTTAGTTTTACTGACTGGTTGGAATTCTTCGATTTTTACTTGATCGCCGATATGGGCTTCATTATTCTCATCGTGGACATGAAACTTTTTATGTTTTCTAATATATTTTCCATAGAGTGGGTGTTTATATTTACGTTCGACACGAACCACTACTGTTTTGTCCATTTTATCACTTACAACAATCCCGATTCTTGTGGGTTTATGACGGGCTGACATTTTATCCTTATCCATTGAGACCTACTACTCTTCTTTATTATCCATTTGTTGCTTTTCACGAATAATTGTCTTTACCCGTGCAATATCTCTGCGAACTTCGTGAATCTTCCAAGGATTTTCCAATCTGTTTGTCACCTTTTGGAAACGTAGGTTGAAAAATTCCTCTTGAAGATCTTGTTCTTTCATTTTCAATTCTACAAGATTCATTTCTCTGATTTCATTTGGTTTCAGCATATTAACCTCTCACCTCGTCACGAGTTATGAATTTGGTTTTTACGGGGAGCTTATGTCCCCCAAGTTCCAGTGCTCTTTTTGCAATATTTTCTTCAACNCCTTCAAGTTCAAAAAGTACGCGACCAGGCTTCACAACAGCGACCCAATATTCAGGAGCACCTTTACCTTTACCCATACGAGTTTCTGCGGGTTTAAGAGTTATGGGTTTGTCNGGAAATATTCTTATCCAGACTTTTCCCACTCTTTTCATGAAGTGAGTTATTGCTACACGAGCAGCCTCGATCTGGCGTGCAGTGATCCAGCCGGTATCAAGAGTAACAAGACCATACTGACCAAAATCAAGATTGGAACCTGCATATGCTTTTCCGCGTCTTTTTCCGCGCTGCTGTTTACGATGTTTAACTTTTCTTGGCTGTAACATATATCTATTACCTTATTTTATGATTGATGATGCTCTTTTTGCGTCAGTTCACCCTTGCAGATCCAAACCTTAATTCCGATTATNCCATAGCGTGTATGAGCTTCAGATATTGCATAATCAATATTGGAACGAAGGGTATGAAGGGGTGTACGACCATCTTTATATTCTTCACTTCGAGCAATTTCAGCGCCGTGAAGGCGTCCGCTGGCTTTTATTTTGATGCCTTCTGCACCAGCAGCCATCGTGCGTTCAATAGATCTTTTCATTGCTCTTCGGTAAGAAATTCTATTTTCGATCTGTCGTGCGATATCCATACCGACAAGACGGGCATCGAGTTCAGGTCTTTTTATTTCCTGGACATCAATAGCAAGTCTGGAATAGTCATTTTTGGTATTCATATGTAAAAAAGTTATCAGCTCTTGCTTCACTTTTTCTATCTCGGCACCTTTTCTACCTATGACAATACCCGGACGTGCAGTATGGATCACAACTGTTAATTTATCACTTTTACGATAGATTTCTATTTTTGAGACCATTGCGTCTGACAATCTTTTATTGAGATAATTTTTGATACGCATATCTTCGTAAAATGTTTCAACGTACTCTTTACGAGTATTTGCGAACCAGACGGATTCCCAGTCCTTATTAAAACCTATTCGAAAACCAACGGGATTAGTTTTTTGACCCAATGTGCCTCCTAATCTTCCATTTCATCTGTTACGGACAAAGCAATATGATGAGTTCTTTTAAAAATCATATCAGCTCGACCCATTGCACGAGAACGCCAGCGTTTCATAGTGATGCCCTCATCCACGGTGATCTTATTTATAAATAATTTATCTATTTCTACTTTACCTGATTTGGTTGCAGCATTTGCTACAGCAGAATCGAGTATTTTCAGGATGCTGCGTGCAGCTCGCTTTTTTGAGAAGTTCAGAATATCTCTTGCATCGTCAACCCGTTTTTTACGAATTAAATCTGCCACAAGACGCACTTTTCTTGCTGAACCTCTTTGATTTTTTATTCGCGCGATCGCTTCCATAATTAACCACGTTTCCTTGCAAGTTTTTCTTTCTTGTCCTTATGACCACGGAATGTCCTGGTAGGAGAGAATTCTCCAAGCTTATGCCCAACCATTGCTTCTGTCACAAAGACGGGTACGAATTTTTTGCCATTATGAACTGCAAAGGTATGTCCGACAAATTCGGGCATAACTGTAGAACGACGTGACCAAGTCTTGATGACTTGTTTCTTATTCTGTTCATTTAACTTTTCTACTTTAAGCATGAGATGCTCATCGTAAAAGGGTCCTTTTTTGAGTGACCTTGCCATTAACAAATCCTCCGCTTATTTCCGTTTCTTCTTAATCACGTAGGGATCAGAATATTTCTTTTTCTTTCTGGTTTTGAATCCCTTTGCGGGTGTACCCCACGGAGAAACAGGATGACGACCACCAGACGATTTACCTTCACCACCACCCATTGGATGATCAACAGGATTCATGGCAACACCTCTGACATGAGGACGATGTCCAAGCCAACGTTTTCTGCCTGCTTTACCATATGAAATCTTGGAGTGGTCAATATTGCTGACTTGTCCTATGGTTGCGTAACAGTCCCAGCGAAGAAGCTGAATAGTTCCGGAAGGCATTTTTACGTGAACATATCCGCCTTCTTTTGCTACAACCTCTGCACTGACGCCTGCGCTACGCGCTATCTGAGCGCCGCGACCAGGTTTGAACTCGATGTTATGGATCATAGTTCCGATCGGGATCTTCTTTATTGGAAGTGAGTTCCCGGGTTTAACCTCAACATTTTCACCGATCATAACAACATCATTTACCTGCAGTTTGTCAGGCGCAATGATATATCGTTTTTCACCATCAGCATAGTAAAGCAATGCAATGCGAGCTGAACGGTTGGGATCATACTCAATTGAGTGCACTCGTGCTTCGATCCCTTTCTTATCATGTCTTTTAAAATCTATAATTCTATAAAAACGTTTATGACCTCCACCACGATGACGGATTGTGATCCTCCCTTGATTGTTTCTTCCGGCTGTTTTCTTTGCCGGAACAATCAAAGATTTCTCGGGTTTATCCTTTGTGATTTCATCAAAGGAGTAACCAGTATAATACCGTCTAGCGGGTGTTATAGGCTTATATTTCTTTAATGCCATGAACTACATCTCCATTTTAGGGAATAGGTGTTAAAAACCTAACAGTTAATATTTTATGTCAATTAAAATAAGAAACACTAAACATTTTTTACTGCATCACTTCAAATTCGCTTATAGACTCACCTTTTGCGAGGTAAACAATGGCTTTTTTCCAGTCAGATCTTCTGCCCTGATAGCGTCCAAGATTCTTTGGTTTACCCTTGCAATTAATGGTGTTAACTTTGCGAACGTGTACTTTAAAAATTTCCTGCACTGCGTTTCGAATTTCAATCTTATTAGAACCCATCTGAACCTTGAATACATAACCGCCAGCTTCCTCCTGAATATGAGTTCCTTTTTCAGTTATGAACGGATGAATAATAATTTGTCTTGGATCCTTGCTCATTTGAACACCTCTTGCATTTTCTCCAATGCCTTTTCAGTTATGATCATATCTGTCGCATGAATGATATCATAGGCATTGAGATCTTCGGCACGAATACTGGAAACATTCTTAATATTTCTCAATGAACGGACCATGTTGGGTTCGTTGTCGGACATCACGAAAAGGCAGCGTGTAAAAGCTATGTTAGTTGCTTTCAGAATATCCTTGGCAGCTTTAGCACTGGGATTTTCCATTACGATATCTTCTATGACTGCAATATGGTCTTTTCTGCTGCTGAGTGCTGATTTTAATGCAATTCTCTTTTTCTTCTTAGGAATGGCTATATACCAGTCCTTTGGACGAGGTCCGAATGCGACTCCACCACCGACTCTGATAGGGCTTTTTTTACTGCCAGCTCTTGCTCTGCCTGTTCCTTTTTGGCGATATAATTTTCGCGTGGAACCTCTGATCTCAGAGCGTCCTTTGACACATGCTGTTCCCAAACGCTGATTCTGTCTGAAAAATTTGATCACTTCATGAAGAACAGCCTGGTTTATTTCTGTATCAAAGAGATGTTCCGGCAATGTGACTTTTCCTATTTCTTCACCTGTTTTTGAATACTTTATTGCTTCCATAACAAAACCTTTTACTTAGTTTTTTGAATCATTACAACACTGTTTCTATGACCTGGAATAGCACCTCGTACCATAATGAGGTTTCTTTCTTCATCGATCTTATATACAGTGAGATTACGTACAGTTACCTGTCCATTACCATATTGACCGGGCATCTTTTTGCCACGTTGTATTTTTGAGGGTGAAGCACACATACCCACCGAACCTGTTCCACGAAAACTCTCGTGAGTACCGTGAGTAGCGCTTTTGCCATGGTAATTATGGCGTTTTATCACACCAGAAAATCCTTTTCCTTTTGAGATTCCAGTCACATGAATTTTATCTTTTGGTTTGAAAATATTCACTTTCATTTCTGCACCAGGAGAATAATCATTCATTACATCTTCATTTACTCTAAACTCTTTCATGATCTTGAAAAGTGAGACATTGTTTTTCTTGAAATGTCCCACCTGAGGTTTAGTGAGTTTTTTCTCAGGAACTTCCTGAAATCCAAGTTGAAGTGCACAATAATTATCTTTCTCGTTGGTTTTATGACTGGTAACAGTACAGGGACCCGCTTCAATAAGAGTCACGGCAACTGAGTCGCCATTTTCTGTGAATAAACGAGTCATTCCAATCTTTTTACCAATTAAGCCTAACATTTTTACTCCTAAAAATTTATATTTAAATATAGTTTAGGTTTTTATTTCTATATGAACACCAGCTGGTATGTTCAAATTCTTGATCGCGTCCGTTGTTTTTGGAGTTGGGTTTTCTATGTCAATAATTCTCTTATAAATCTTCATTTCGAATTGCTCGCGAGACTTTTTATCAACATGGGGTGAACGCAATACTGTGTATAATCTACGTCTGGTTGGCAGCGGAATAGGACCGACTATTTTCGCTCCTGTTCCTTTTGTGTTTCTTATGATCTCCACAACGGACTTATCCAACAGAAAATGATCATACGCTTTTAATTTGATTCTAATCTTATTCATATCTCCTCAATTCTAATAACCGCGCATTTTGTTTATAATTTGATTTGAAATATTTTCAGGAACCATTTCATACTCTTTGAACTCCATTGAATAGGATGCTCTTCCTTGAGATGCTGAACGGAGAGCAGTCGTATATCCAAAAGTTTCACTTAATGGAACCAAACCACTTAATATTTTTATTGAGTCTTTGTCTTTAACTTCTAAAATCTTGCCACGACGGCTGTTAAGGTCATTTATCACATTGCCCATATACTCTTCAGGTGTGATGATAGTGATGTTCATAATGGGTTCAAGCAATGCGTATTTTGCATGTTGAATCGCTTTAGAAAATGCCATTGAAGCGGCAATCTTGAAAGCAATTTCTGATGAATCAACAGGACTGAATGAACCACCCGATATAAGGACTTTGATATTTTCCATTCTGTTTCCTGTGAGAGGTCCGCTCAATGCAGATTCCATAATGCCGTTTTCTACAGCTTGTATAAAATCTTTAGGAATCTCTTCTTCTGATGAATGATTCTCAATCAAAATTTTCTTTGTGACTTCCGCAATATCATTGGAATAGGGCTCAAGATGCAATTTTACTTCTGCAAATTGACCGTGTGTACCAATGTTTCTATCGATCGTGGCAATACCCTCTGCTTCATTCACAATAGTTTCTTTATAATTAACCCTTGGCTTACCGACATTTACGTTTATCTTGAATTCGCGTTTTAATCTATCAACAAGGATATCGAGATGCAATTCTCCCATTCCATAAATAAGGGTCTGACCCGTATCCTTATCTTCGGTAATAATATACGTGGGATCTTCTTCGAGAAGACGAGGTAATGTATCCTTTAGATTTTCCTGATCGGCTTTTGTTTTTGGTTCTATTGCAACGGACATAACAGGATCAGCAAAATTGATGCGTTCAAGCAATACAGGATTTTGAATTGCAGTAATACTATCTCCAGATACTGTTTCATTCAAACCAGCCACTGCGGAAATTTCCCCTGCAAAAATGCTATCTACATTCACCGATTTATTGGCATGCATGTGCATAATACGAGTAATTCTTTCCTTTTTACCGGAGTTTACATTCAGCACATGATCCCCTTTATTGATCTTGCCTGAATATGCCCTAAGATACGTCAGTTTGCCCACATAGGGATTCACCTGTATTTTGAATGCGAGTGATGAGAAGGGTAATGATTCATCAACTTTGATCTTTATTTCCTCACCTGTTATCGGGTCAATAGCATTGATTTCAGGAACATCTTTTGGAGAAGGAAGATATTTTACAATTGCATCAATCAAGGGTTGAATTCCTCTATTTCTCAACGCAGCTCCACAAAGGATCGGTACGAATTCAGAGCACAGTGTTACTTTCCGTAATGATTCATCAATATCGTTTTCTGTTATGACTTCATCATCAATGTACTTTTGAAGAATCACTTCATCGAATTCAGCCAATTTTTCTATAAGCTTGATCCTGCTTTCCGCAATATTTTCGACCAATTCAGGAGAGATCCTTTCATCATCAAGGGGTACGATCGAAAATTCCAAACCCTCATCATCTTTATCATAGATGTATGCATTCTGATTAACCAGACTGACAATGCCAATGAATTCATCATTATATATGATGGGAAGTTGTATAGGAACTGCATTTGGTTGAAGTTTTGTTCGGATGGTTTTCACTGCATAATCAAAATCAGCTCCGATTCTATCCAATTTGTTAATGAAAGCAATTCTTGGAACATGATATCGATCTGCCTGATGCCATACTGTTTCGGATTGAGGTTCCACACCTCCGACACCACAGAAAATTACCACGGCGCCATCAAGCACGCGGAGAGAACGCTCCACTTCAACAGTAAAATCAACATGCCCCGGAGTATCGATAATATTTATCCTATTATCTTTCCAGAAGCACGTTGTTGCTGCGGAAGTAATTGTAATACCGCGTTCTTTTTCCTGAATCATCCAATCCATTGTTGCTGTACCTTCGTGTACTTCTCCCATTTGGTGCACTATGCCTGTATAGAATAATATCCGCTCTGTAACGGTTGTTTTTCCCGCATCAATATGAGCGATAAGCCCGATATTGCGGATTTTTTCCAGGTCGTAGTGCTTTTGTTGCATCGTTAGATTCTAAAATGTGCAAATGCTTTGTTCGCTTCTGCCATTCTCCAGACTTCTTCACGTTTCTTGATCGATGAGCCCTCGTTCTTGTATGCAGCGATAAGTTCACCTGCAAGTTTTTCATCAATAGTCTTTTCATGACGCTTTCGCGAAAAATTAACGATCCATCTGAAAGCAAGTGCTTGCTGTCTTTCTCTCGTGACTTCCATTGGAACCTGGTAGTTTGCACCACCGATTCTACGAGTTTTCACTTCAACTTTTGGCTTCACGTTCTCAAGTGCTTGCTTGAAAACTTTGATCGGATCTTCCTGAGTCTTCTTCTGTATGATATCCAGAGCGTGATAAAATTTACGTTCAGCAAGACTTTTCTTCCCGCGCACCATCATCTGGTTGATAAATTTCGCAACAATGATATCATCATATTTTGGATCAGGAAGTATCTGTCTTTTTTGAGCTTTCTTTCTTCTAGACATATAAACCCACTATCCTAATTTCTTGATTTTCTTCGTTCCATACTTGGAACGGCTTTTCTTTCTAGTATCCACTCCACTTGCATCGAGAGTTCCACGAATCACATGGTAACGCACACCTGGCAAGTCCTTTACACGACCACCTCTTATCAAGACAATGGAGTGTTCCTGCAGATTGTGACCTTCACCTGGAATATAGCTTGTTACTTCAATTCCATTTGAAAGACGCACACGGGCAACTTTACGCAGAGCAGAGTTAGGTTTTTTGGGAGTCGTTGTATACACTCTTGTGCACACCCCTCTTTTTTGAGGACAACCCTGCAAGGCTTTATTTTTCTTAGCCTTCTTCTGCTTCTGTCTGCCCTTTCTTATAAGCTGTGAAATTGTAGGCACTTACGCCTCCTGTTCTTGTATATTGTTTTTAAAATCTTTTTCCTGAATAGGAATCTTGTTTCTTGGAAGTAATTTATCTACGGTTTTCTTTAAACTCAATTCTTCATCTAGTGTATCTTTTACTATCTTACGCCAATATTTTGTTCCGGTTCCAGCAGGAATTCTGTGACCAATGATCACACTTTCCTTAAGTCCTTCCAGCGTATCCACTTTACCGTATACTGCAGCTTCTGTCAGCACTTTTGTGGTGTTCTGGAATGAAGCTGCTGAGATAAAGCTTTCAGTGATCAGCGCAGATTTTGTAATACCCATGAGAAGCTGTTCAAATGTCGCTACCTTGCCACCCTCATTTTCAGCCTGAATGTTCACCTTTTTCACATGAAGCTTATCAACGATCTCACCCTCAAGGAAAATTGTATCACCCGGATCGAGTATTTTAACTTTCTGCATCATTTGCCGTACGATCACTCGGATATGCTTGTCATTAATATCCACACCCTGCTTGCGATATATTTCCAGAACTTCATTCGTGATAAATTCCTGAGTGGCAACCACACCCTTTGCAGTGAGAATATCATGCGGATCAAGTGGTCCGTCTGATAATGGATCTCCATTTTCAACGACATCTCCCTCGTGCACAATAATCCTGCGTCCATAAGGAATAGTGTAGTCCTGATCAATACCTGATGCTTCAGAAGAGATTGTAACTTTTCTTCCAAGACGAGTCAGTTTTCCAATTTTTACGACACCGTCGATTTCACTAATAACTGCTTTACTTGAAGGGGAGCGAGCTTCAAAAAGCTCTACCACACGTGGAAGACCACCTGTAATATCTCTCTGTTTCACTGTCACACGGGAGGTCTTACCTAAAATTTCTCCAGGAAATACTCGTGATCCTTCTTCGATTTCAAGATTAAGTCCAGCAGGTAATGGTACTTTAATTTTTTTCTTTTTATCGGTTTCAATGATGAGTGTTGCCTGTTTTCCGACATCTCTTGATTCAAGAATTGTGATCTCCGTTCGTCCGGTCAGTTCATTGAATTCTGTTTTATATGTTTCATCAGTTATAAAATCATCATAATACACAGTTCCTTCTGCAGTAGAAATCAACGGTGTATTATAGTTATCCCAGCTAAATAAAAGAGTGTCTTTTACAACTTTCTGATCTTCAGATACAAAGATAGTAGCGCCATACTCAACATTGTAATGACTGAGCTCTTCTTTTGATTCTGGGTCAATAACACGAATTTTTCCCTGGTAACTTGAAGCTATCTTTTGATTATCTCTGTTTACGACATAATCTAACCTGTCATATTTAACGATACCATCTTTTTCCGCATTAACTTCTGCTTCTTCCACCATCGTGCTTGCTGCACCACCAATATGGAATGTTCGAAGTGTAAGCTGTGTACCGGGTTCTCCAATACTCTGTGCTGCGATCACTCCAACAGGTTCACCGATCGTTGCCGGTTTTCCTGTGGAAAGATTTCTTCCATAGCATTTCGCACAGATACCTTTATCTGCTTCACAAGTCAGGACAGAACGAATTCGGACTACTCTGATACCATGCTTTTGAATAAGATTTGCTTTAACATCGGAAATGGTCTCACCGGCTTCTACGATTATCTCTCCGCTTACAGGATCGACAACTTCTTCAACAGCAGTACGACCTTTAATTCGATCACTCAACGGCTCAATTGTTTTATTACCTTCTTTGAGTGAAGTCATATCTACACCCTGCATGGTTCCGCAATCGATGGTCGAGATAACAACAGATTGAGCAACATCTACAAGACGACGTGTCAGATATCCGGCATCAGCAGTTTTCAATGCAGTATCAGCCAATCCTTTACGAGCGCCGTGAGTGGAAATGAAGTATTCAAGAATACTCAAACCTTCTTTAAAGTTTGATTTGATCGGGTTTTCAATGATCTCACCCATTTCACCGGTAAGTTTTCGTGATGGTTTCTCCATCAAACCTCTCATTGCGCCGAGTTGTTTGATCTGATCTCTTCCACCACGTGCACCGGATACAGCCATGATCCAGATAGGATTGAATCCCTGCCTGTCCAGCTTGAGTTCTTCCATCATCCTGTCAGTGATCTCTTCAGTTGCAATTTTCCATTGGTCGATCAGGCGGTCATAGCGTTCACTTTCCGTAATAATACCTGTATCATACTCATCCTGAATTTCCAAGACTCCCTCTTCTGAACGTGCGAGGATACTCACTTTTTCTTTGGGAACAATAACATCTACCATACCGAATGTCGTCCCCGATTTTGTTGCATATTGAAAACCAATGTTTTTTAAGTCATCGAGATAATATGCAGTTCGCTCTGCGCCATACTTCTCATATACCTCATAAGTGAGTTGGTTAATCTTACCTTTATCAAAATTATAATTTTTGAAACTAATATCCTTAGGGATAATCTGGTTGAAAATAACTCTTCCAACAGTTGTAATTATACGCTTTCCTGAATCCGGGCACTTGTATTCGATCCACGAATGAATGTGCAAACCTGTATCTTCTTCGGACACCTCATTTTTTTGATATGATTTATTGCCGTTTAGTTCATACGCAATAAGCACTTCTTCTGTTGAATTGAATTTAGGGAGTTTCTTCACATCTTCAGGCTCTTCTGTCGTAGCAGTTGTGAGGAAATATACTCCAAGAACAATGTCTTGGCTCGCCATGAGTACGGGTTTTCCGTTCGCTGGAGAGAGAATATTATTCACAGGAGTCATGAGTGCACGAGCTTCCATCTGTGCTTCGCCAGAAAGTGGAATATGCACAGCCATCTGGTCACCATCAAAGTCGGCATTGAATGGATAACAAAGTAATGGATGAAGCTGAATAGCTTTTTCTTCAATAAGTACTGGTATAAATGCCTGCATACTCAATCTATGAAGAGTAGGGGCTCTGTTCAAAAGAACAGGATAATCCTTTATTACTTCCTCAAGTATCTTCCAGACTTCTGGCTTCTTCTCTTCCATGAGACGTTTTGCCTGTTTGGTTGTACTGACACCTTCGAATTTCTCAATTCTTTCAATGATGTAAGGTTTGAAGAGCTCGAGAGCCATTTTCTTGGGTAAACCACACTGATTGAGCTGCAAGTCGGGACCAATAACAATAACTGATCGCCCGGAATAATCAACACGTTTTCCGAGCAGATTCTGTCGAAATCGACCTTTTTTACCTTTAAGCTGATCGCTCAATGATTTCAGAGGTCTGTTTCCTCTCCCCTTCACAGGTCTGGATTTTCTGCCGTTATCCAGAAGTGCATCAACTGCTTCCTGAAGAATTCTCTTTTCATTACGAAGGATAACCTCAGGAGCATGGCCTTCTATGAGTGCTTTCAGTCGGTTATTTCTTGTAATAACTCTTCTATAAAGATCATTGAAATCGGCAGTTGCAAAACTTCCGCCCTCAAGATATACAAGAGGTCTTAAATCTGGGGGCATCACCGGAATTGACTCAAGTATCATCCATTCCGGTCGGTTACCAGAATTTAAAAATGCGTCGACAATTTTCAGTTTTTTGATAAGTTTGGCTTTTGCTTGTTTCGTTTCAAACTTAATTGAAGTTCGGAGTTTATCTACTTCATCATTCAGTTCAATTTCAGAGAGGAGTTTTCTGATCGGTTCAGCACCCATCTCGGCTTCAAAGGCGGTAGGATATTTCTCTTTTGCCTGCTGATAGGATTCTTCATCAATAACATCACCGACATTGTATTCAGATGCACCTGGGTTGAGAACAATATAAGATTCATAATAAAGAACACGATCTAGTTCTTTAGATTTCAAATCAAGTAGCAGCTGAATTGGACTGGGTATTTGCTTCACAAACCATATGTGGGCTACAGGAACTGCGAGCTCGATATGTCCCATTCTCTGGCGACGAACTTTTGAGGAAGTAACTTCTACACCGCATCTGTCACAGATCAAGCCCTTGAAACGATATTTCTTATACTTACCACATGAACATTCATAGTCCTTTTCAGGTCCGAATATCCTTTCACAGAACAAACCATCTTTCTCTGGCTTGAGTGTTCTGTAATTTATCGTTTCAGGTCTGGTCACTTCTCCGTAAGACCAGTCACGGATCTTCTCTGGAGAAGCAATCTTTATACTTACATAATCGTAATCTTTTACGACTTTGTCTCTTTTTAATTCTCTAATCATGTATGACCCTCATGTTTGGGGTGTTACTTATTATTCACGGTTGAGCTTTCAGTTTTATCTGAAAGCAGATCGAAATCCAAACAAAGACTTTTTAGCTCGCTTGCAAGAACATTAAACGATTCGGGAATACCAGGAGCTGGTAATTCCTTACCTTTTGTGATCGCTTCATACGTTTGATTTCTACCATCAACATCATCAGATTTTACTGTGAGCATTTCCTGAAGAAGGCGAGATGCCCCATAAGCTTCTAAAGCCCAGACTTCCATTTCACCGAGCCGCTGGCCGCCGTGTTGTGCTTTACCTCCGAGAGGTTGCTGAGTGACAAGTGAATAAGGTCCAGTAGAACGTGCATGCATTTTATCAACAACAAGGTGGTTCAATTTCATCATATATATCACACCAACTGTCACGCGTTCATGCATTGCCTCACCTGTCTTTCCGTCATAAAGCACCACTTTCCCATCGTCAGTTAAATCAGCTTTTTTTAGCTCATCTGTGATTTCCTGGATCGTTGCGCTATCGAAAACAGGAGTTTCTACTTCGTACCCAAGAGCTCTGGCAGCCCAACCAAGGTGAGTTTCTAGTATTTGCCCAATATTCATACGGGAAGGCACACCCAGTGGATTAAGAATAATATCAACCGGAGTTCCATCTTCGATAAACGGCATGTCCTGTATAGGAGCAATCTTTGCGATCACGCCTTTATTACCATGACGTCCTGCCATTTTATCGCCGACTTCAACCTGTCGTTTTTTAGCGATGAAGATCTTCACCATTTTCAATACACCGGAAGGAAGTTCATCTCCATATTTAACACGATCCTTGAGTTTCTTATAATTATTATCATTTTCATCAAGAGCATTTTTTACATCAACAATTACATCTTCGTAGATCTGTTCATTCTTTTTTTCATTCTCAGTAAGTTTATTTTCAAGATTCAATTTTCTAAATGAGATTTTTTTCAATTCTTCATCCGTAATTTTTTTATTGGGCGGGATAAAGAAACGACCTGTTTTCTCTTCAGTTATCCTATATGCAGTCTCACCAAGCAATAAATCAGTCAATTTAGTTTTGAGAAATTTATATATTTTCTTATTTTCTGTATCAAATTTGGTTTTCAGCTTAGAGAGTTTTTCTTCTTTTTCTTGTTCTGAGAGTTCGTCGCTTTCAGCTTTTGAGAAAACTTTGACATCAACGACTACACCCTCCATACCGGGTTTTGCCTTCAATGATGTATCAGAAAAATCACCCGCACGCTCTCCAAATAAAGCCCGCATTAACTTTTCTTCAGGCGACAGATCCACATTTGAAGATTTTGGGGTTATCTTTCCAACTAATATGTCGCCGGATTTAACATGAGAACCAACACGCACAACACCCGTAGCATCAAGATTTCTTAAAGCAAATTTTGGTACATTAGGAATATCGTCAGTGAGTTCTTCATCACCTTCTCGGGTACTGCGTACAAGCACCTCAAGCTCTTCAATATAAATCGAGGTCAGCTCATCTTCACGAGCAACTTTTTCACTGATAATGATCGCATCTTCATAGTTGTAACCGTACCATGGCATGAACGCAACAAGCATATTTGTACCAAGGGCAAGTTCGCCATCTTTAATAGCGGGACCATCAGTTATCAATTCACCTTTTTTGACTTTCTGTCCAACAATAACTTCGGGGTGCTGATTAATGCATGTTTCCTGATTAGTTCGCTGAAATTTTTTCAATTTAAAAACTCTTTTATCTTCCAACGCAGAAATAGATTCTTTTTCACCATCTGCAAATATTCTTTTCAGTACGATCTCATCTGAAGAAACCTTTTCAACTTCCCCATTGAATGGAGCTTTTATTGCAAGTTCAGAATCCTGAGCAACTAATTTTTCAATTCCGGTGGCGACAATTGGCGGCCTTGGTTTTATAAGAGGTACCGCTTGTCGCTGCATGTTGGATCCCATCAATGCTCTATTTGCATCATCGTGATCGAGGAACGGCACAAGACCGGCAGAAACACTAACGATCTGCTGTCTTGAAGAGTCGATATAATCAACTTCTTCTTTTGGAACGAGAACAAAGTCACCTCCAGAAAGACAGAAGACACGCTCTTTAACAATATTTCCGTTTTTATCTGTTTCAATGCCTGCTTGTGCGATTTTCATATTCTCTTCCTGAGTAGGATCGAGATAGTCGACTTGATGAGTAACTCTGCCGTTATCAACCTTGATATAGGGAGTCTCCAAAAAACCAAACTGATTCACGCGTGCATAAATAGCTGGTGAAGTTAACAGACCGATGTTCGGTCCTTCTGGAGTTTCGATTGGGCAGATCCTTCCATAATGTGAATAGTGGACATCTCGCACTTCAAAACCCGCTCGCTCTCTGGTTAATCCACCAGGACCTAAAGCACTCAAACGTCGCATATGAGTGATAGCTGCAAGGGGATTTGTCTGCTCCATGAATTGGGAAAGTTCACCAGTTAGAAAGAAGGAATTCACCACAGCCATCAATGCATTAGTATTTACCAAACCAAGTACTGATGCATCATCGCTGGAACTGAGGGTCATTCTTTCACGTGCAATTCTTGCTACCCTTGAAAGCCCGATTGAAAACTGGTTGGCGACAAGTTCGCCTACACCACTGACGCGCCTATTACTGAGATGATCAATATCATCTGTCGTACTGATCCCTTT
>JGI10211J34971_10001030_pt1 | contig 23324 bp, 18 predicted proteins | sample Etolagsediment_FD_34971 | JGI IMG/M metagenome (IMG submission 34971)
AAATCATTCTGGATTTCTAAAGGTAAAATAAATGACGATTGAAACAAATCTAAATCAAAGTCCATATTTTGACGATTTCGCTGAAAATAAAAATTTTCATCGTGTGCTATTTCGTCCTGGATTTGCTGTGCAGGCAAGAGAACTAACACAACTACAGTCTATCCTTCAGAATCAGATTGAAAGATTTGGTGATGAAATCTTGGTTGATGGAACAATCGTAACTGGTTCTCCTATCAAGACCGAAAAAGTTCAGTATGTTAAACTAAGAGATAGAGATGCTAACAATCGTGTTATTCTTCTTTCAGACTTCTTCTCTGGTGGAGTTGTAGCAAATGCGACAGTAACTGGCGCAACTTCTGGTATGACTGCACAGTTGATTGATGCAAAAGAAGGTTCAGAAGCCGCTAATCCAAACTTCTTCTCAATCTTTGTTCAATATACAAACTCAGGTGCTAATAACACGACAAAGGCATTTACCGATAATGAAAGTCTAATTGTTCGTAATCGTTCAGACAACTCTTTCATTGTTGCGGCTAACACAATCGCTTCTAGTGCGACCGGTGAAGGATTTAGAGCCACTGTTGGTGATGGTATTCTATATCATAAAGGCAACTTCATTCGTGTCGCACCGCAAAGTATTATTGTAAATAAATTTGATAGCACACCTTCTGTTCAGATTGGTTTTGAAAGCACAGAAACGCTAGTTGATTCAAATCAAGATAGTTCACTTCTTGATAATGCAACGGGTGCAACTAACTTTGCCGCACCTGGTGCTAATCGTCTAAAAATTACACCCACACTTGTATCTCGTCCTCTCAACTCTGCTAATACAACTACATTCGTTACACTTGCAGAAGTTACAAATGGTCTCGTTACAAAGAAGAATACAGATACCGTTTACTCAGACCTAGGCAAATATATTGCTGAAAGAACTTATGAAACAAATGGTAACTATGCAGTAAGTCCTTTTAATACTCGTATTCGTGAACATCTAAAGTCTGGCACAAATCTTGGTCGTTATTCAGATGGCAACTATCTCAAACTCGTTGCAGAGATTGAAAAGGGTGCTGGTTATGTGAACGGAAACAAAGTAGAACTTATCAATCCTTTGTATAAAGATGTTGATAAAGCAACAGACTTTGAAACGAAAGATGCAAGAGTCCTTTCGCAAGGATTTGGCAACTATGTTATCACAAAAGAGGTTGTTGGCACTTGGGACTTCCAAGGCCTTCGTCAAGTATCTTTGCGTGATGCCGCACAGAAGGGTATTTCAGGAAAGAATCTAGGAACACAAGGAGCCCAAGGCTCAGAGATTGGAACTGCAAGGGTTCGTGGCTTTCAGTGGCATAGTGGAACTCCTGGCACATACAATGGTCAGTTCCGCATCTATCTCTTTGACATTTCAATGAATGCTGGCAAGTCATTCTCAGATGTTCGTGGTATCTATGAGAACAACTCATCTGGTCCTAAGTCAATGGCTGATATTGTTCTGAATGCGAGTGGAGATGCAAAACTACAAGAGCCTGGTCTAAACACTCTTGTCTTCCCATTCACACAAAAGGGAACAAAACAACTTACAGATTCCGCCGGCACAGTTGATACACAGTTCGTCTTTAGAACAGAAAAGACAGTTACTTTTACTGCTGGTCAAGCGACAGTCACAGCAAACTCTGCACACGCTGGTGGCACAGAAACGCTCAATGAAACCGGAACACCACTCACAAATACTGAAGAGAGAAATATTCTTGTTGTTTCAAAAGCAGAAGCGACAACTGATGCACATGCTGGAACAATTACCACAATTTCTGGTAACACAATTACTGGTTCTGGAACTGCATTTGATACTGCATATCAAGTGGGAGATTTCATTCGTATCACTGATGGTGGTAACACTTATAATGAAAGAATTACAGAGGTTACAAATAGCACTACAATAAAAGTTGCCAATACTGTCGCTGTAACTCGGGCTGGTGCTACATTGCCACACAGAACACTATTCCCGACAGGATATATCTTTGACTTGTCTGGCAATGGAACNATTTCGTCNTCTTCNACAACACATTCAATCAATCTACAGCAAGCAAATCTTTCATCGTTCACTGCTTCTGTATACTTCAATGTGTTGAGAAGTTCTGCGGTTCAGACTGCAAAGACAGTAAACAAAGATAAGTTTGTTCACATCAATACAGGTTCAAATCCAGCATCTTCAACTGGTCCTTGGCCTCTTGGTGTATCAGATGTATTCAAACTCGTAGCAGTTTACAAAGGTTCAAACACAGGTGTTGGAACATCTGACAATGATGTTACTTCACACTTTGAACTAGATACTGGTATGAAAGATGCATTCTACGATACTGCATATCTAAAAAAGAAGCCTACAAGCACATTGAATACGACCAATGCTGGATTGATGGTAAAGTTCCATCACTTTGGTAGAGACCGTTCACAGGGTATCGGATTCCTTTCTGTAGATTCGTATCCAATTGATGATGCGAACACAGCAAACACAACTGCTATTACGACACAAGATATTCCAAGATTTACCTCTCCTACGACAGGTAAGACTTTTGACTTGCGTGATGCTATCGACTTTAGACCATTCAAGGCAAATACTGTTGCTGTTTCTGCAACTGGCACAGTAGCATCTGCACCTACTAATCCTACTGCATCTTCATCTTTTAATATTGATGCTGATGGATCATACTTCCCAACACCTGATGAAAACTTTCAGGCTGATGTTCAGTTCTATCTACCTCGTAAAGATAGAATCGTAGTAACAGACACAGGTCGTGTTGAAGTTATTAAAGGTGTCGCATCTCTTGCACCAAAAACGCCTGATGAAAAAGCGGGCACAATGACTATTGGTGTTCTAGATATTCCTGTATATCCGTCACTCTCTTCACAAGTTGCAAGAGAAACTGGCAGAACAGATTATCAAGTCAAGTTGACACTAGAGAATAATCGCAGATACACAATGCGTGACTTGAGAGCAATTGAAGACCGTATCAAAAATCTTGAATACTATACTTCACTTAATGCCCTCGAAACAAGTGCAAGAAACAAGCAACTCTTTGGTGATACTGGACTTGAAAGATTTAAGAATGGTTTCCTTGTAGAAAACTTTGATGGACACAATCTATCAGATACTACAAAGACTGGATATAAAGCATCTATCGATAGAAATAGAAACATTCTAAGACCTGCATTCGATAGAACTGATATTCCTCTTGCTAAAGACAAGTCTCTAACATCTACAAATGTTACTAAGACTGGTAACTTGCTAACACTCTCATATACTCATACTAATGAGATTAGTCAGCCTTTTGCAAGCAAACTTCGTAATCCAGTTCAAGAAATTACATTCAATTGGAAGGGTGAAGTTGTTCTTGATCCACCGATGGATAATACTCCTGATATTACAACTCTACCTGATATTCAGTTGGACTTTGATGGTATGTATGAAGCGATTGAACTTATTGCAAATCGCACAGGAATTACTGGCATCGATTGGGGTAACTGGACTACTGTTTCAAGTGTCGAAACTACGCAAGGTAATCAAGTTACCACACAGACTGAACAGATTATCAACGGTATTCAAACTTCAATCAGTCCTTCTACACAAACATTCAATATTGGAAACTTTGTAGAGAATGTTGCCGTTCGTGATTTCATGCGTTCTCGTTTGATTAAGTTTACTGGTATTGGCATGAAGCCAAATACAAGAGTGTTTGCATACTTTGATGATGAACTTGTATCAAGTTTCTGCACACCCGCAAACTCTTCATTCGCTAACACTGGCATTGAAGGTGCAAATCTTGTAACAGATAGCACAGGAACAGTTTATGGTAACTTTAGACTGCCTAACACAGATAGTCTCAAGTTCCGTGTAGGAACAAAGAGATTTTCTCTAAAAGATGTTGCAAATACTGTTACTCAATCTGATTTGATTACAACTTCTGCATTTGGTGATTACACAAGCATTCCTCTAGATATCACACAAAGAGGTTCTTCTGTTAATCTTGTAACACCACAAATTCAGACAGAAAGAGTTACAGATACTAGAACAGACACAAGCACTGTTACTGTCAGAGAAGAAGGTGATAATAATAATGACCCTCTATCACAGACATTCACAGTTGACACTGGAGACAACTCTGAAGGTATCTTTGCTACAAAGATTGGCGTATTCTTTGGTAGAAAGTCAAGCACATATCCAATCACACTTCAGATTCGTGAAGTTGAAAATGGCTTCCCAACTCCAATCGTTCTACCATATGCTTCTAAGACATTGCAAGCATCTGCTATCTCTGCTAACTCAAGCGGAACTGGCGGCGGAAGTGATGAGACACAGTTCACATTCGACTCACCAGTATTCTTGAAGTCTGGTAAAGACTACTGTATCACATTGAAGCCTGCAGGTGACAATGATGAATATGCTGTCTGGGTTGGTGAACTTGGTGGCACTGATGTTGATGATAGTCGTATCATTAATAAACAGCCTGCTTCTGGTGTTCTATTCTCATCTGCTAATGATAAGGCTTGGACTGCAATTCAAGCAGAAGACTTGAAGTTCAATCTATATCGTGCTAACTTCACAACAAGCACTGGCACAGTCTACATTGAAAACGATGATGTTGACTTCTTGAACTTTGATAATATCACAGGAACATTTAATGCTGAAGAGAAAGTAACTGGTGAATCTGTTCTTGTTGTTGCAAATACACAAGACCTTGCAGTTGGAACCGTCATTAGAAATAAAACAAATGTCGCAAATGGAACAATTCGTTCTATCGGAACATATGGCGGTGGTCAAGTTGCTATTAAAATTGACAACTATGGCACATTCCCAACAACGGGCGATGCTGAAAATCTGTATGTTGGTGCAAGCACATTCGTAGGAAATGTTGTATCGTTTACTGCAAATACCACATCAGGGTTTATTGATTTCTTAGATACAACAAATCTAAGAATGAATGTAAAAGGCTCCTCTGCGTCATTCGCAAATGGCTACATTCGTGGCACAGTGAGTGGTGCATCTGCTAGAGTTCTAGCCGCTAACAATGTTGTGATGAATGCTCTTATTCCTAAGATTCCTCAAGTAACTTATGCAAACACTTCTGCATCTTGGGGTGCTAGACTTACAAGCACTGGCGGAACAATTAGCACATCTTATACCAATATCGATTTGGGTGTTGAGAATGAGTTCCGTGATGCTGAAAAGAAAGTCTTCGGCCTTACAAATGAGTCTGGGCTAGCCGCAGTTGGTGGTTCTCAGAAGTCACTCATTCTAAAAGGAACACTTTCAACTACAGATACGAAACTATCACCTGTTGTTGACTTGTCAAGAGCAAATGCATATGTTATTGAGAACTTTATTAACAACTCATTTAGCACTGAAATCAATGAAGTTGGTAATGCTGATATGAGATACATCTCTAAGCCAATCGAACTTGCTGATGGACAAGATGCTGAAGATATCAAAATTTATGTAAATGCATACAAGCCTTCTGGCACTGATGTTAAAGTCTACGCCAGAATCCATAATGCTGAAGATGGTCAAGCATTTGAAGATAAAGACTACACACTACTCACACAGATTACCGCATCTAATGTAATCTCAGATAGTGTTGATACAACAGACTTCAAAGAGTTTGAGTATGGCTTCTCTGCAAATACAGATGGTGATAACTTCCTCGGTTCAAATGCCGATAATCAAGCGAAACTAAATAGTGCTAATAACAATGTTGTATCTTATAGAGATTCAGATGGTGCTGTTTATGCTACTTACAAGACATTCGCAATTAAGATTGTAATGACAAGTAGCGGAACAAATATTGTGCCTCTTGTCAAAGATATGAGAGCAATTGCACTTCAGAGGTAAGCATGAATGATTATGTGAAGGTGAAAGACAATGATGATTTAGTCAGAGACAAAAATAGTTCTGCTATTCTCAGTGTCGATATGGATGCTCTATCTAAATATAAGATGAGAAGAGAACAAGAACGAAAAAGAAATGAAGAGATTGACGAACTTAAAAAAGATGTTTCAGAAATCAAATCTCTTCTCTTACAAATGATAGATAAAGAAGGTAACAAATGACTGTTGCAGTATCAAACACAAATCTAAGTGATAGTTTTAATACTTGGAGATTGAATACAAATCTCGCCGCTACTGTTATCAGTAACAATGTTGTTACTGTAACGAGAGCAGGTTCAGCACAAAGGGGTGGCGTTGCACTTGGTAATGCTCACATTCAAGGTTCATTTAGTGCGACAAATATTAGAACATCTACTCTAAAGGGTGGAAATAACTCTACTGGAACAGGTGGAGCATTAACGATTGCGTCAAACACAACTGTATCAGCAACATCTCTTACTGTTTCTGCTAATGCAACATTCACTGGTAATGTCACATTCACTACTGCTGGCAATGACCGTGTGAATCTTGGCGATGTTTCTCGTTTGATTATCTCAGGTGGAACTGCTGGACAGTTTCTCAGACTTTCTGGAGCAACAGATAATCCTGCATTCAAATCACTAACACTCAGAGATATCACTGACCTTTCATCTAATGCTTCAAATATTATTCTATCTGGTGCTAACTCTTCATTTACTGCACAAGGTGGTCAACCAGCAGTCGTCTTTTCAAATGGAACAGACTACGCTTATCTACATCTAGCATCTGATGTTACTGCTGGCGACTCTGATGTTCATCTAAAACTTGTTGACGCCGCTGGCGATAGTCGTTTTCAGATTGCAGATTCATCAAATAGCATTGTGGGTCACATCAGTTCTTCTGGTGTTGCAACATTCACTGCTAATGTTGTAGCCGCTGGATTTACTTCAAGCGCAAACATTCTACCAAACTCTGATGATGCAGTAGACCTTGGTGCGCCTAACAGAGAGTTCAGAAATGTCTATATTGATGGCATTGCATATGTCGATGAACTTTCAATGGGAACATCTGCTGGTCAAGGCGTTTCTACTTCACTTATTCCTAAAACAGATGCCGCAGGAAATCTAGGTTCTGCTACTCGTAAATGGGGAACAGTCTGGGCAGATAATACAAACGGTGGCGCTGGTGTATTCAATACACTTGGTGTGAGTGGTGCTTTCACTGCTAACGGAACTGCAACATTTAATGGCGGTTTTGCACTAAATGGCAATGTAGACATTGGTGATAGTGCGGCTGATACACTTACAATTACAGCACAAGTTGATTCAGACTTTGATCCACAGACAGGATCACAGAGAAGTATGGGTGCAACTGACAATCGTTGGCACGAAATCTATGCGAATACTCTATATGCTAATACAATAACAACCGATAACAATCTCACTGTAGGTGGTGACTTGACTGTTACTGGTGCGACATCTCTTGCATCAGGACAAACATTTACTTCACCGATTGGAAGATTTACAAATCTTGTATCGACAACTTCTGCTGATTTTGAGGGTAATGTAACTCTTGGTAGTGACAATACAGACAACATCGTTATTAATGGTCTCATAGATTCCAGCATTATTCCTGACGATGATGATAGTTTTGACTTGGGTAGTGCATCAAAAGAGTGGAGAAATCTTTATGTAGATGGAACTGCTTCTATTGATACGCTGACAGTCGATGTCGCCGCAACACTTGGTGGTGACAGAGCAACAGTTTCTGGTAATGCTCATATCACAGGCACAGCATTTATCGGTGGTGGTATCAAAGATGGTGCTACTACAGTAATCGGCGCAAACGCTAAACTACACGCAAACAACACCATCACCGCTAAGACAATCACAACTACGATGATTGCTAACACGATGACAAGTGGTGGTAACTTTGGCTCTGCTACACAGATTCCTATCATTAATGTAAATGATAGAGGACAAGTCACTGGCATTTCTGAAACAAATGTTGCTGGTGTCAGTGGAATAACTTACACTTCAGCAAATAACAATCTACGCATTTCAACTGCTGATGGAACGACTTATGATGATGTCATCGACCCAGCAACAACTTCTGTAAGAGGTGTTGCATCGTTTGATAGCGGCGACTTTGATGTTTCTTCTGGTGCAGTCTCACTCAAGAATGCCGCTACTGGTGCTGTTCTTGCTATCTCTGCTACTGCAAATGAGACAACAGTGTCTCGCACAAATGGCACAGTCACAGTTGGTCTCCCAGATGATGTAACAATCGCTGGTCAGTTGAATGTCGGTGAGAATGTTATTGTAACTGGTAACTTGATTGTTTCAGGAACGACAACCACTGTCAACTCAGAAACTGTAAATATTGCTGATAACATTATTGTTCTAAACAGTAATGAGAGTGGCACACCTTCTCAGAATGGTGGTATCACTATTGAGCGTGGAACAGCAACTAACTATTCATTCTTGTTTGATGAATCAAACGATAGATGGACACTTGGTGATAGAAATCTCGTTGCTAACACCTTTATTGGTACCGCTACTGCTGTTGCTGATAACTCTGTTGCTCTTGGAACAAAGACAACTGGTGATTATGTTGCATCATTTACAGTAGGAACTGGACTTGACACAACTACAGCAACTGGCGAAGGTTCAACACCAAATATCACACTGGACTTGTCAGAACTATCCACCTCAACCACAGATGGTGATGGTGACTTCTTTGTTGTTGTTGATGCATCTAATGTTCAGAGAAAACTCACCAAAGGTAACATTGCAATCTCTGGCTTTAATACTACTAACGGTATTGCGCTAGGCACAGACACAACTGGCAACTATGTTGCTACTATTACCGCTGGAACTGGTCTTGCATCATCTGGTGCGACATCAGGTGAAAGTATTGCTCACACACTCTCACTAGACATGAGTGAGTTGACCGATATGACCGCAACGATGGTTGGAACAGACGAGTTTATTGTTCTAGATGCCGGCGCAGACAGACGCAAAGCGGCGAACGAAATTGGACTAAGTATCTTCAACAACGATGCTGGTTTCTCTACCACAACTGGTACTGTAACATCAGTCACCGTTGCTGCCGGCAGTGGACTTGATACCGGAGGAACTGTAACTACTTCTGGAACAATTACTCTAAATATTGAGTCAGATTTGCGTGGTGATGCATGGATCATTGGTAGAGATACTAGCGATTATTATTCAATTGGCACAACTACACATGATTGGTATCTAGATGGCGTCTTAGACATGCGTCTTGAAAACGATGGAGACTTGCATGTCGATGGTGATGTGGTCGCTTTCTCAACAACAACTTCTTCGGACGAAAAACTCAAAGATAATATCACACTTGTAGATGATGCTCTTGCTAAAGTTGAGCAACTCCGTGGTGTTGAGTTTGACTGGAAGAAAGATGGTTCTAGAAGCGCAGGTGTCATTGCTCAGGATGTAGAAAAAGTTCTTCCTCAAGCAGTAAAAACTGTAAGCGATTTGAATAGTGAAGAAGAATATAAAACGGTTAAATATGATGCGCTACACGCACTACTCATCGAAGCAGTGAAAGAACTTTCCGCAAGAGTTAAAGAACTAGAGAGCAAGTAATGGCCGCTAAAGCAAACATAGTTATCGAACAGGGCACAGATTATTCCACAACTCTTACGGTTCAAGGAACTGATGGAACTGCTACTGATTTGACTGGATATACTGGTGCTGGACAAATCAGAAAGCATTATACATCTAATACTGCTATAAACTTTACTATATCTTTTGGAACTCCAAGAAGTGATGGACAATTGACTCTTTCATTAGGAAGAGTAACTACTGCTAACATGGAATCTGGTCGTTATGTCTATGATGTTGAGATTACAAACTCTGCTAATACTCGCTCAAGACTAGTTGAGGGTATTGTCACTATCACACCAGAGGTTACTAAGTCATAGAGGACTCTTTATAAATATGTAGACAAGGAGAGTCTAAATGGCAACAGTAAAATTTTCACCAGCACAAAACAATTTTAAAGTAACCTTCCAAGGTGCTTCACAAGAAGTGACACTAAAGAATCAGGTCACTGCTGGTTCACGCTTGGATAGTCTTTCTGATGTGAATACTTCAGTATCACAAGCAAATGGTTCTATTCTTGTATATGATGCTGACACTGATACATATGTGCAAAGAGCAATTTTAACATTTGATCCTGCGAGTGGTGCTTTCAATCTTGATGGTGGAGAGGACGGCTTCTAATGGCAAATACTGTAATTCAGGTTAAGCGAAGTCAAAATACTGCCGCACCTCCAAGTCTTGCTAACGGTGAAATCGCTTACTCATATTCTTCTAACAAACTGTTTATTGGACAGACTGATACTGCTGCCTCACCAGTAAGTGTTGAGTATATTGGTGGTAAACTTCTTGTCGATAAAGTTGCTAATCTTGAATCTATTGTGATTGGTGGTGCGTCTGGTGATGCTACTCATGCAAATGTCACTATTACAAGCACGATGATACTTCAAAACTATACAAACAATAGTGTGTTGATTGTAAAGACTGGTGGTGTTGTCGAAGGTATTACTGGTTCATCTGGTAAAGTTATGCAGATTGCATCAAATAATACTCCTGTATTCGATGACTTAGATGGTGGTTCTTTTTAAGGTGATATAATGGACGACTATAGAGATGATGCTGTAAATTATGCAAAACTTGTTGTTGATTTAAAAAATGAAATAGACAGACAAAATGAAGTAATTAAAAATCTGCAAAACTATATTGATATACAGAAAAAGATGCCTGTTCCCTTAGATGTTGTCAAACAAGTTGCAGAGATGAAAGAAGAAATAAGTAAACTTAAAGATGAAGTGAATTACTATAAGAAACATCTTCCAAGTTCGGTAATTATAAATAGAGAAAAGAATAATACCACTCGCAAGGGGAGTGGACTCAGATAACTTAGGAGTGACGGAAAATGGCTTCCATTATTAAACTAAAGCGTTCATCTTCAGCGGGTGCCGCACCAGGCAGCCTAGAGACAGGTGAAATTGCTGTAAACTTATTTGACAGACGACTATATGTTGGTAACGGTGCTGGTGTTACTGCTGTTGGTGGTGAGACATTCGCCCTTACAGTTGATGAACCAACTACTGGTGCTGGTGCATACATCAAATTGCTTGGAGAAACTACTCCAACAACTAACAGTGTTCTACTTCAGGCTGGCACAGACTTAGATATTACCAAGCAAGCAAACGGTTCTATTCTATTTGAACTTGAAGATACAATTTCATCTAATACAACTGGTAGTGCGGCAACTCTAACAACTGCTAGAGCAATTCAACTTTCTGGAGATGTAACTGGTACAGCAAACTTTGATGGTTCTGCTGGTATTAACATCTCAACTACAATTGCGGCTGATAGTGTAGCACTTGGCACAGACACAACTGGCGATTATATCGAAAGCATCTCTGCTTCCAACTCTTCAGTTGTCATCACTGGTGGTAGTGGTGAAGGGTCTACACCAACTGTTGCTCTTGGCGACAATATTGGCGCTAACACCTCTGGTAATGCCGCAACAGCAACGAAACTTGCTACAGCAAGAGCGATTCAGGTTTCTGGTGATGTTGCTGGTACTGCTAACTTTGATGGTAGTTCTGCAATCAATATTGCAGTCACACAGCAAGCAGATTCAGTTGACCTTGGCACACATACGACAGGTAACTATGTTGCAACTGTTGCTGGTACTGCTAACGAGATTGAAGTATCAGGCTCTGGTTCTGAAACTGCGGCAGTTACAATTGGTCTTCCAAACGATGTAACAATTGGCAATGACTTGACAGTTACAGGTGCTGCTAGTGTTGGTGGTAATCTATCAGTCGATGGTAACTTGGAAGTTCAAGGCGCTGTAACATACATTTCTTCATCAACGGTTAATGTTGATGACAGTATGCTTAAACTTTCTGCTAACAACGCCGCAGACACAGTAGATACTGGTGTCTATGGTAAGTATGTTGTAAGTGGAAACAGTGCTATCCAATATGCTGGTTACTTCAGAGATGCTGGCGATGGTGTATTTAAGTTCTACACTGGTCTAGATGCAGAACCAACAACTACAGTTAATACAAGCGACACTGGCTATGGACTAGCACAGTTGGACGCTATTATTGACGGCGGAACATATTAAAACTATATAATTATATTAGACGGTCTTTATAGACATTGAACAAGGAGAGCCATAGATATGGCGTCAGTAGTAAAAATAAAGCGCAGTGCCGTTCAAGGCAAGGCGCCAACCACTAGTGATATCACAGCGGGCGAAATTGCTCTTAATACCAGAGATGGTAAACTATTTTCGTCTGATGGCTCTTCTGTTTTTGAAATTGGTGCTAATACGACATCCTCAACGATTGGCACACTGACTGTTGGTAATACAAATCCATTTACATTACCTACCACAGATGGTTCAGATGGTCAAGTTCTGAAGACAAACGGTTCTGGAACTGTAACTTGGCAAGATGATGCTAGACAGACATTAACTGTAAATGCAAACACTAGTATCAATACTGCAACTATTGTTGATAGATTCGCAAAAGCAAGTTATAGAAGTGCTAAGTATACTGCTCAAGTTTCTAATATTGATGGGCATCAAGTATCTGATGTCCTAGTTCTTCATAGCAACAATACTGTCCACTTTACAGAATTTGGACAACTTTGTGTTTCTAGCAAAGCAAGTCTTGGTAATTTTGGAGCGACAATCGTTGGTGCAAATGTGAATCTAACATTCACGCCCACAACTGCCGCATATCATTCAGTTATATCTCTTAATAGAACATTGATTGAAGTCAATGATGCTGAGGCCTTTGAAGGCGATGCTGCCCAAGACTTTGAAAATGACAATGGTGGTGTAATTGATTTGGGTTCTGTTGCTGAAGCGTCAACCGCTTCAGATGATTGGGGTAGCGTAGCATAGAGTTATTATAAATAACATTTAATATAGCAATAGGGGAAAGTGAACCTGTGGCACAAAAAAACTTTGTAGTAAAAAACGGTCTTAGTGTAAACACACTAGAGATTATAGATTCTAACGGTAACATTACCGCCAACACCATAACTGGTGCATTACAGAATGCTAATCTCGGTGGAACTACAACAATCGTTATTCTAAATGTCACTGGCAATACCGCTCTAGGCAATGTTGCTCTCTCAGGTGATATCATTCCCTCTGCTAATAACACATATAATTTAGGCTCTGCTGAAAGAGCATTTAGTGAATTATTTTTGTCTGGTGGAACAATCACTCTGGGTGGTGTTGCACTAAAAGAAAGCGGTGCTGGCGGCACACTTGAAATTTCAGATAAAAATGATCCTACTGCGAATGTTGTAATTTCAGCAAATGCAGGAATCGTAATAAATGGTGTTACTTCTGTCAGAAATGACGGAAGACTTGGTGATGATGTTTTGGGAACAGGCTTTACAGATAGCACACTCACTCAGTTTCCTACAGGTGATTATGATGGAGATGATGCTTTTGTAGGACAAACACAGTTATCAACCGATCCTTTTGGTGTTCTAACAGCAAATACATATAGTATGATGGAGCCAAAGGGTAGACAGAAGACACAAGATTTAGGAACAGTTACTTAGTAAGGGATTAAAAGAATGGCAACTACAGTTCAATTTAGAAGAGGGACAACTGCACAGAATGATGCCTTCACTGGTGCAGAAGGAGAACTATCAGTCGATACCACTCTCGACCAACTCCGTATTCATGATGGTTCTACCGCTGGAGGACATAAAGCGGCCAGACAAGTAGACCTTAATACAAAAATGTCTGTTGCTAATACTCAAGCCCTTGCTAACGCAAGATTGGGTGGGGCGGCAACTGTAACTATGGTTGGAGACTTGACTGGCTCTAACAGTTTCAGTTCAAATGCAACGAGCATTGTTACAACTCTAGCATCTACAGGAACGCCGACTGGCACATTTGGTTCCGGCTCTCTTGTTCCTGTCATTACTGTTGATGCAAAAGGTCGTATTACAAACATCTCGAACACTTCAGTAGCAGGCGTTTCTGACCTTAATTACTATAGTGCAAACTCCACTCTACGCATTGATACCGCAGATGGTTCTCAGTTTGATGCTACGATTTCTACAAATGATAAGATTACTGTTGCTAATGCACAAACACTTGTTGCGGCTCGTTTGGGTGCAACTGCTTCTGTTACTCTGACAGGGGATGTTTCTGGTTCAGCATCTTTCAGTAGTAATGCTGTTTCAATCACTACAACAATTGCTGATGACTCACACAATCATATCATTGGTAATGTCGATGGATTGCAAGCGGCACTAGACAATCGTATGACTGTTGCTAATACTCAAACGCTTGTTGGTGACAGACTGGGTGCCACTGCTACAGTTGAAATCACTGGTGATGTTGCTGGCGGACCTACTGCTTTCTCAGGTAATACAGTTTCGATTGCTGTAACTCAACAAAACAACTCAGTTGATTTGGGAACACATACAACTGGTAACTATGTTGCGACTATCTCAGGCACTGCAAACGAAGTTGAAGTATCTGGTTCTGGTTCAGAGACAGCCGCAGTAACAATCGGACTTCCAGACAATGTAACACTTACTGGAGACTTGACTGTTTCTGGTGGTGATATTACACTTGGTGGAACAGGTCGTATTCAAGGTGTTGATACAGTAAGTGCTGGAACAGACGCCGCTAACAAGACATATGTTGATAATGCTGTCGCTGGTGTTGTAGATTCTGCTCCAGCGGCATTGGATACTCTCAATGAACTAGCCGCCGCTTTGGGTGACGATGCTAACTTTGCTACCACAGTTTCTACTAACATTGGACAGAAACTAGGTGCTACTGCTACAGTCACACTAACAGGCGATATCACTGGTTCAGCATCATTCTCTGCTAATGCGGTTTCTATCGCTACGACATACAATAACGATGTGGTGCTTGGAACTGATACAAGTGGTAACTATGTTGCGACAATCACTGGTGGAACTGGTATAGATTCATCTGCGGCAACAAGTGGTGAAGGAACTACGCATACTCTTTCACTAGATTTGAATGAACTCGCAACATCCACAACAAATACTGATGGTGATTATTTTGTAGTTGTAGATAGTGCTGATGGTTCACAACACAAGTTGACAAAAGGCAACATTGCAATTTCTGGTTTCAACAACGATGCTGGATATTCAACCACAACTGGAACTGTGACATCAGTTGGAGTGACAGCAGGCACAGGTCTTTCTGGTGGTGGCACAGTCACATCATCAGGGTCTATCTCTCTTGCGCTTGATATGTCTGAACTCACTGATATGACTGCGACTATGATAGGAACAGATGAGTTTATTGTTCTAGATGGTGGCGCAGATAGAAGAAAGGCCGCAAACGAAATCGGACTAAGTATCTTCAACAACGATGCTGGTTTCTCAACGACTACTGGTACTGTGACAAGTGTTGCTACTGGTGGTGGTCTAACTGGTGGAACAATCACTGGTTCTGGAACTATCTCACACGCTGATACATCTTCACAGGCTTCTGTCAACAACTCTGGTAGAACATATATTCAAGATATCACCCTTGATACCTATGGCCATGTGACTGCTATTGCTTCTGCAACTGAAACTGTTACAGATACCAATACGACTTACACAGCCGGCGGTGATTATGGTATGACTCTCAGTGGCACAGAGTTTCGTTTAGAAAATGATAGACGCCGTAATAGTTCCACCGATGATATCTATAGTGGTAACACCCACGACTACACCCACTATGACTCTGATACTGGTATTCGTTGGTATACAGCCGGCGCCGAAGAAATGCGCCTTGAAAATGATGGTGACCTCCATGTCGATGGTGATGTTGTTGCATTCTCAACAACGGTATCTGACCGTAGACTTAAGGAAAACATTCTACAAATTGATGATGCACTAGAAAAAGTTTCTAAGATTAGTGGTTATACATTCGATTATAAGCATAATGGTAAATCTGGTGCTGGTGTTATTGCTCAAGAAATTGAAGAAGTTCTACCTTCTGCTGTAACCAGTAAAGTTATGGAAATGCAGACAGGCGATGCTGAAACTGAGTATAAAACAGTTGAATATGACCAGGTCATCGGCCTTCTAGTGTCAGCAATCAATGAACTACAGGCAGAAATTGCTGAATTGAAAAAGCAATAAACGAATCGTAGTTTACAAAACATATAAATAGTTCCAGAAACAATAACTTCTGGAACTATTAACTATGGCAAATCCTCGCTCAAGAACAGAATTAAAAAAATACTGCCTTCGTAGATTGGGTCATCCAGTAGTTGAGATTAATATTGATGAAGACCAGATGCAGGATAGAATTGATGATGCATTAGAGTTTTATCGTGACTATCACTTTGATGGCACAGAGAGAACATTTCTAAAGCATCAAGTTTCTGCATCTGACATCACAAACGAATACATCTCTATTCCAACTACAATTACGGGTGTAGTAAATCTATTTCCTGTAGGAACTGGACTAAACGCAAACAATCTATTCAACTTGCGCTATCAGATTACTTTGAACGAAATCTATGACTGGGCGCATTCGCAGTTTCAAAACTATGTCTCTTCTATGGAGCGTATTGCTCTCATGGAAGAAATCTTTGTGGGTAAACAACCACTACGCTTTTCTCGTCACATGGATAGACTATACATCGATATGGACTGGTCAGCAAGAGTAACTGCTGGCGAGTATCTCATTATCGAATGCTATCGTGTAATCGATCCAGATACATACACACAAGTATGGGGCGACTATTGGTTGCGTGGTTATTGCACACAATTATTCAAGCGTCAATGGGGTGAAAATCTCAAGAAGTTTGAAGGTATGCAGTTACCCGGAGGTCTAACATTCAACGGTCAACAAATCTGGTCAGAAGCAGACGAAGAAATTAAAAGATTAGAAGAAGAGATTATCTCTAAGTTCTCTATGCCTGTAATGGACATGATTGGATAATGACTGATGGCTACAAACCTCTACTTTAATAACTTTTCACATTTTGGACAGCAAACACTACTTGAAGACTTGATTATTGAGTCTATCAAGATATATGGTTATGACTGTTATTATATTCCAAGAACACTCATCAAAGAAGATAATCTCTTTGGTGAAGATGTGTTGTCTAAATTTGACGATGCATACGAACTTGAAATGTATATCAAAAATGTTGAGGGCTTTGAAGGAGAAGGTGACTTCTTATCTAAGTTTAATGTAGAGATTCGTGATGAGATGACATTCACTGTTGCAAAGAGAAGATGGCTAGAAGAGGTTGATGACACACAAGTCATTACAGATGATGATGGTGATGCAATACTAAGACCTCTTGAAGGCGATTTGATTTACTTCCCACTCACACAAACACTATTTGAAGTTAAGTTTGTTGAAGATGAATCTGTGTTCTATCAAATGGGTGAACTACAGATGTATGATTTGAAGTGTGAAGCATTTGAATACTCACACGAAGAACTTGATACTGGAATTGCCGCAATCGATGATTTGCAGACAACACACTCTGCTGTTATGCAAGACTATCAGTTGCTTATGGAAAATGGAGATGTTGTCATTGCTGAAGATGGATCTGATATTGTTGCAGAAGACTACAGAGTTGACAATATTGCTACAACAGCAAACAATGAGTATATTCAAACAGAAACAACTTCTGCTGGTTCACTTGGTTCATTCCTAGACTTCTCTGAAAGTAATCCGTTCTCTGAAGGAGGTAGTTGGTAATGTTTGGACAGTTTGATTATCACAGTGCAATCAGAAAATATATTATCATGTTTGGTAATATGTTTAATGACATTGATGTAGTTCGTTACAACAATGCTGGAACTGCTGTGCAGACTATTCGTGTGCCTATTGCTTATGGTCCAAAAGAAAAGTTTCTTGCTCGTATTAGACAAGATGCAAATCTAGACAGAGGCGTGGGTGCTGTTTTGCCTAGACTTGCATTTGAGATTACTGGCTTCTCTTATGATTCTACAAGACAGATGAATAAGCAGAATCGAATTACATCAATTGGTTCTGGTAACAATGCCTTGCGTTCTGGATGGGCACCAGCACCATACAATATCGATATCACTCTTTATGGTATGTTTGCAAATAATGAAGATGCAGTTCAAGTCGTAGAACAAATACTACCATACTTTCGCCCAGAGTGGACAAACTCTGTGAAGATTGTGCCATCTCTTGGAATCTATGTTGATGTGCCAACAGTTCTCACAGGTATGTCATTAGAAGACACATATGAAGCAGACTTTCAAACTCGTAGAGCAATCATATATACATTTACCTTTACAGTCAAGGGTTATATCTACGGACCTGTTACAAACAAAGGACTTATTACAAGAACACAACTTGACTTCCATATTGAACCATCAGCAAATACTTCTGCTTTTGAAGCAGAAAGAATTACCTTGACGCCAGGACAACTTGCGAATGGATCACCTACTGCTAACTCATCAGCAAGTGTAGATAGAAGCACTATCAGTGCCAATTCTACTTATGGATTTGCTTTTGATACTGAAAACTTCTTTACAGGGAATAACTTCTCAACAGTTATAAGATGATATGAAAAATAATGTGGCTGATGGATTAGATAAAGTATTGAATGTTGACAGTCAAGCAAATGTTGAAAGTCAATTTGAGATAATGCAAGATATCATGGAAAGAGATAAAGAAATTCTTTCAGAACTTGCTAAGACTGATACTCATGACACTCAAGAAATAGATTCAGACTACAAATATGCCAGAGAAAATCTTTATGGTGTAATCGAAAAGGGCACAGAAGCACTTGATGCTCTGATTGATTTAGCGAAAGCAAGTGAGCATCCAAGAGCATTTGAGGTTGTATCTCAACTTTCAAAAACTTTGGTAGATGCAAATAAAGATTTACTAGATATACAGAAGAAAGTCAAAGACCTTAAAAAGACTGAAGAAAAAGAAGCACCAAAGAATGTGACAAATGCATTGTTTGTTGGTAGCACTGCCGAACTACAAAAATTAGTGAATGGGAGAAATGAAGATGGCGAAACTAGTTCAAACTAAAGCATGGGAACCTACCTATCATAAAACATCTATTGGAAGCAAACCCTCGCTTACAAAGATGAATAAACATAAAAGAAGAAGTTACAAAAAGTATCGAGGTCAAGGAAGGACACGCTAATGTTTTCATACAGATGTAAAATCAGAGAAGTTATTGATGGAGACACTGTTGATATTGATATCGACCTTGGCTTTGGTGTTTGGCTAAAAGATGAAAGAGTTCGTCTTTACGGTATCGACACTCCTGAATCACGCACAAGAGATTTAGAAGAAAAGAAATATGGGCTTGCTGCCAAAGAGTTTTTAAAGAAAATGTGTGATGATGAATGGATGATTCTTGAGTGTCAAGAATATGATGCAAAAGGCAAATTTGGTCGTATTCTAGGTTCACTTAGAAGAACAACTAATTATACTGACCAGACAGTGAATGAATACATGATTGAAAAGTATCATGCTGTTCCATACTACGGTCAGTCTAAAGATGATATTGCTGAAGCACACTTGAGAAATCGTGAGTTTGTAAATCTAAATGGCTGATGTTTATCTTGGTAATCCAAATCTTAAAAAGTCTGGAATACCACTTGAGTTTACAAAAGAACAGATTCAAGAATATGTGAAATGTTCTAAAGACCCTGTATATTTTGCAAAGAACTATGTAAAAATTGTGAATGTTGACAGAGGTCTGATACCTTTTGAAATGTATGATTTTCAAGAGGACATGGTTCGCACATTCAACAATAATAGATTTTCTATATGTAAACTGCCTAGACAGACAGGTAAGTCTACGACAACAACAGCATACATTCTACATAAGATTCTTTTTACAGACCAACAAAATGTTGCTATTCTTGCAAACAAAGGAGCGTTGGCTAGAGACTTATTAGGTAAAATACAACTTGCATACGAATATCTCCCTAAATGGTTACAACAAGGTGTCGTAGTTTGGAACAAGGGTAATGTTGAACTAGAGAACGGATCAAAGGTTGTTGCTGCCGCAACCTCATCATCTGCTATTCGTGGTGGTTCTTACAATCTAATCTTCTTAGATGAGTTTGCGTTTGTTGGCAACAACATGGCAGAAGAGTTCTTCAGTTCAGTTTATCCTACAATTTCATCTGGTCAAACAACGAAAGTCATCATCGTATCAACACCTAATGGTATGAATCATTTTTATAAGATGTGGACTGATGCAACGGAGAATCAAAGTCAGTATGTTCCGATTGAGGTTCATTGGTCACAAGTGCCGGGTCGAGATGAAAAGTGGAAACAAGAGACTATCGCTAATACAAGCGAAGAACAGTTCAGACAAGAATTTGAGTGTGAGTTTCTAGGTTCAGCAAACACTCTCATTCATCCTACTAAACTAAGAAGTCTTGCTTTTAAGCGGCCATCAAGAAACTGGAATGGTGTAGACATATATGATGAACCACAAGAAAATCATATATATGTTATGTCAGTAGATGTTGCGAGAGGAGTAGGATTAGATTACTCAGCATTTACAGTTTTTGATGCAACTAATGTTCCGTATAAACTTGTAGCAAAGTTTAGAAACAAAGAGGTATCTCCACTCTTATATCCCAATTACATACACTCTATAGCAAAACTATACAACGAGGCATATATTCTTGTAGAGATTAATGATATTGGCGGACAAGTAGCAGATATCTTGCATAATGATTTGGAATATGAAAATCTGATTGCAACTTCAATAAAGGGTCGTGCTGGACAACAAGTGAGTGGTGGATTTTCAACAGGAACACAGTTTGGCGTTAGAACAACAAAACAAGTAAAAAGAATTGGCACATCAAATCTAAAAGACTTAATTGAAAATGATAAGTTAATCATAGAAGATTTCGATATCATAACTGAATTAGCGAGTTTTATTGGTAAAAGACAATCATATGAAGCAGAAGAAGGAAGTCATGATGATTTGGTTATGACTTGCGTTCTTTTTGCATGGTTAGTAAGACAAACATATTTTAGAGATATTACTGATGTCGATATTAGACAAAAATTATATGAAGATAAGATAAGAATGCTAGAAGACGAGCAATTGCCGTTTGGAATAATTGATGATGGACAACCAGAAGAAGGTATACTCAATGGACCTGAGGACATACAAGAGTATATCAACTCCTCAAATCGTGATACCTGGTTCTAAACACTCGTTTTTATAAATATTGAGTAAATCAAAGATTATTTTGGATATTCTTAGAAGGAGAAATGAAAATGGCTTTTCAAGTATCACCAGGAGTAAATGTAAGTGAGATTGACCTCACTACGGTGGTGCCTGCCGTATCGACCACTACTGGAGCCCTTGCTGGGCATTTCAAATGGGGTCCTGTTGACCAAAGAGTTCTAATTAGCAGTGAAGACAACCTCGTGTCTGTTTTCAACAAACCTAATGCGAACACTGCGGATGACTTCTTTACGGCTGCTAACTTTCTTGCATATGGTAATGCACTGTTTGTGACTCGTGCAGTTACTTCAGCAAATAATGCAACGACAGGCGGCACAGGCGCATACATTACTAACGAAGATTACTATAATGAAACATATGCTCACTCAAGCGGTCATGGCGATTGGGTGGCTAAATATCCAGGTGACATTGGTAACTCACTAAAGGTTTCTGTATGTCACAGTGCAAACGCATGGGAAAGCACAGTTGCAACTAACTACTATGCTACTCAAAACTCAAAAACAGTTACACTTGCTGGTGACGGCCAAGGTTCATCTAACACAGAAACACAGTTTGTTGTTGGTGACAGAATCTTGCTAGGTCCAGATAAAGAAGCAAGAAAGATTGCCTCTGTTTCTGGTAACACTATTACACTAACAAGTGCATACGGTGGTAATACAGTTTCCAACTACTCACCATCATTGACTCGTCAATGGGAGTTCTATTCAAACTTTGATAGAGCGCCGACAACAACAACTTATGCTAACACTGTAAATGCTCAGGGTGATGCAATCCATGTTGCTATTGTTGACGAAGATGGTGTAATTACTGGAGCATCTGGTTCAGTTCTAGAAGCATATGAAAATGTTTCTCAAGCAACTGATGCTAAAGACGCACAAGGTTCTACCCTATACTACAAAGATGTGATTAACAGTCAATCTCAGTGGGTTTGGTGGGGCGCACACAACAGTAGCATGAGTAAAGCAGGAACTAGAGCAGACCTAACAAATGATGGAACTGCTGGTTCTGGAACTAACTATCCAGGCAACGATTTGCCTCGCTCAAACAGCATGACTAAAGGTAAAGACGGTTCTGCTTCAGATGCCGCTTACATTTCTGCATACAATAAGTTCAAAGATGCTGATACTGTAGATGTATCACTAGTTCTTGGCTCCGGTTCAAGTTCTACTGTTGCTACACACATTATCAACAACATTGCTGAACATCGTAAAGATTGTGTAGCAGTCATTTCACCTGAAAGGGCTGATGTTGTAAACAACAATACTTACGAAGGCAAAGAAACAGATGATGTTATTGCGTTTAGAGATGGTCTACCTTCATCTTCTTATGCTGTAATGGACTCTGGTTGGAAGTATCAGTATGACAAATATAACGATGTGTATCGTTATGTGCCACTAAACGGTGACACTGCTGGTCTAATGGTTCAGACAGACTTGACAAGGGATCCATGGTATTCGCCTGCAGGCTTTAATCGTGGTAATGTCAAGAATGTTATCAAACTTGCTTACAATCCAAGTAAAGCAAACAGAGATGAACTTTACAAAAAAGGCATCAATCCTGTCGTCACATTCCCTGGCCAAGGCACAGTTCTATTTGGTGACAAGACGATGCTTGCACAGCCTAGTGCTTTCGACAGAATCAATGTTCGTAGATTGTTCATTGTTCTTGAAAAAGCAATTAGCACAGCCTCTAAGTTTACACTCTTTGAGTTCAACGATGAGTTCACTCGTTCACAGTTTAAGAACCTAGTTGAGCCATTCCTAAGAGATGTTCAAGGTCGCCGTGGTATCACGGACTTCCAAGTTGTCTGTGATGGAACAAACAACACTGGCGAAGTCATTGATAGAAATGAGTTTGTGGGTGACATCTATGTCAAACCTGCTCGTTCTATCAACTTTATCCAGTTGAACTTTGTTGCTGTAAGAACTGGCGTAGAATTTTCTGAAATCGTCGGAAGAGCAACATAAATAAGAGTAAACAGGAGAAAAGAAGATGGCTTTTAATGTAAATGAATTTTCAGGCGCCCTTAAAGCGGGTGGTGCTAGAAGTTCACTGTTTCAAGTAAATATCACGAATCCGATTAACGGTGTCGCTGATGTGCAGGTACCTTTTCTCT
>JGI10211J34971_10001031_pt1 | contig 23316 bp, 15 predicted proteins | sample Etolagsediment_FD_34971 | JGI IMG/M metagenome (IMG submission 34971)
ACCGATCTACATCCGCGAGTCTTTGCTGCTTTGGCCACCGCTTGCCCGTGATTTCCGGATGAATGTGTAGCAACCCCCCGTTGAATTTCATCCTCCCCAAGTTGCAGCACGGTATTAAGTGCACCGCGGAATTTAAATGAACCCGATTTTTGGAAGTTCTCACATTTAAAGAACAGAGAGCTCTCAAAACGTTGGTTGTAAGTCTCTGATGTAAGAACTGGTGTTTTGTGAATCGATTTGCGGATTCGTTTATATGCATCGAGTATGTCCGGATATTCGGGTAAATGTATTCGGGGTGATGATAATGCATTATCATTCATGACAACGTCTCCGGTAGATTCGAATCTTGCGATATAGCATGTTCAATTCGGTTTTTTAAGGCCAGACAAACGGGATTCGTGATTGGTTCCGGAAATGGCTCAATGAGGATCGTTTGATATCCTTCCCGGTCGGCTCTGCGAAATAGTTCGTATAATTGAGTAGCAAACTGTTCGTAATCTCCGTGAAATGAGTAAACATGCCCCTGATCATAGGTGTGAATCTCAGTACCAAATTTCGTTTGAGCCAGATGACGAATTACCATTACTCTGGAGTGATGGGTCCGATAAGATTCCGACGACGCCCATAGTACACGAGCAAGAGGGGCATAATGTTTGTATCGGGTACCGGGACTTTTTCGCAGTTTATCGATCCCGTGTTTATCGATCTTGTGTTTCTCATCTTTCTCGTCTTTGTTCTCGAAATCTGTTTCGGTTTCGTTCGCAAGACGAACCACCTTATGATTGTGTGGCATGGTCACATCACATTTCAAAACCTGTCGTAATTCCGCCACTCCGATCATACCTGGTCGCAGGATTGTGAATGGTTTTTGTGAAAGATCCAGAACCGTAGATTCGAGTCCAATACTGCATATACCTCCGTCAAGAACCGGAACAAGGCCCTTAAAATCATCCAAAACATGTTGTGCAGAAGTAGGACTTGGTTTCCCGGACCGATTGGCACTAGGTGCAGTCAGAGGACCAGTCACTGAGATCAATTGTAAGGCTAGGGGGTGAGCGGGCATTCGAACAGCAACCGTATCCAGACCTGCAGTTGCATGATCTGGAACTTTGGAATTCTTTGGCAAAACTAATGTGAGAGCCCCTGGCCAAAAATTCCGTGCTAATTGGGCTACCTCATCGGGTATATTATCGGCTATATGCTCAAGCATCTGCAGATCCGAGATGTGCACGATCAGTGGATTGTCGGCAGGTCTTCCTTTGATACGAAAGGTTTTCTGGATCGCATCCGGATGGAAAAGAGAGGCAGCCAGTCCATATACCGTCTCTGTAGGGATTGCAACGGGTTCCCCAGATAGAATCTGTTCAACAGCCTGAGACAGTGTTACTATCATGTGACCGGTTCCATGGTGAAAACTTCGTAGGGGGTACAGGATTTTAGAAATTCGATGGCGTCTCCTAAATCGGAGATGGAATGTAGTACAACTCTAGTTGCTCCCTCTTTTTGAACGAGTTTAATCGAGTGTTTCTTTTGCTCCCCTAGTTCGCGAATGAGAGAAACAAAATAGCCGCTTTCATACATTTGTCCAGCTGAAGGCTGATCGGGTTGTGGAAATAAGAGCCACATTCGATCGGATCGAATAGTGACCTTTTTTAAGAGCAGCCTTGAGGATAGCCATTTGATCCGCGCCCCATCTACAAGATTCAGGACCGATTCCGGAACCGGACCAAAGCGGTCTTTCATCTCCTTTACCCATTCATCCAGATCTTCCAGAGAGGTAGCTTCGGCAAGACGTCGATAGAGATTCACCCGTTCAACAGAATCCTCCACATAGTTCTGATCGATGTAAGCATCCAGGTCGAATTCAACCGACGTTTCCGGAAGTTCAATCGTAGGTTTGTAGGATGTAAAAATGTCACTGAATTCACTCTCTTTCAACTCATTAACCGCATCATCCAGAATTTTTGTATATAAGGTAAATCCGATGTCAGCAACAAAACCGCTTTGCTCCGCACCAAGAATATCACCGGCTCCACGTATATCCAGATCTCGCATGGCAATGCTGAAACCGGAACCCAGTTCGGAGTACTCCTCCAGCGAGGTTAACCGCTTTTTGGAGTCGGATGAAAGAGTGTTCCAGTCTCTTGTAAGAAGATAGCAAAAAGCCTTTCTCATCGACCGCCCAACGCGGCCACGTAGCTGATGCAATTCAGAAAGACCAAACCGGTCTGCATGATGAATCATGATCGTATTGGCATTGCTAATATCGATGCCGTTCTCAACGATGTTGGTGGATACCAACAGGTCGAATTTATGGAGATAAAAATCGGAAATAATGTTTTCAAGTTCAGCGGAAGCCATTTGTCCATGTGCCCAGCGAACTCGCACATTTGGCACGAGAGAGCTTAACATAGCTGCCATCTCTTCAATCTGACTTACCCGGTTATGTATGAAAAAGATCTGTCCGCCACGCGATAACTCAAAAAGAATCGCATCCCGTATAATTTTTTGATTAAAAGTATGGATCTCTGTTAGAACCGGCTGACGATTTGCAGGCGGTGTCTGGATCACACTCAGATCCCGCGCTCCCATCAAAGAAAACTGAAGCGTTCTTGGAATCGGAGTTGCCGTCATGGTGAGTACATCTACTGTCGAACGCATCTGCTTGAGCTTCTCTTTGACACTAACACCAAACCGTTGTTCTTCATCAATAATCAACAATCCCAAATCTTTGAACTGTACATCTTTCGACACAAGTCGGTGTGTACCAATCACAATATCTACTTTTCCCTCTTTTAAATCGGATAGAACCTGCTTCTGTTCAGCCGCTGTCCGGAACCGAGAAAGCGATTCGATGACCACGGGAAAAGATTCCATTCTCCGGCGAAACGTTTTNGCATGCTGATCTGCCAATATCGTAGTAGGAACCAGNACAGCCACCTGTTTTTGCCCCATTACCGCTTTGAACGCAGCNCGAACAGCTACCTCAGTCTTCCCGAAACCAACATCCCCGCACACCAAACGATCCATGGGATTCGGGGACTCCATATCCTCCTTAACCTTCCGGATCGCTTCAAATTGATCTTTGGTTTCTTCATACTCAAACCGGGCTTCCAACTCGGTTTGCCATGGGTGATCGGGGGGGAACGAGAAAGCCGTCTCTGCTTTTCGTTTCGCATAGAGGCGAATAAGATCTCTCGCGATATCTTTTACCTTTTTCTTGGCGGCCGCTTTTTTTCTTGCCCACTCTCCGGAACCGAGTTTTGTAACCGTAGGTTGCGTACCCTCTTTGCCGGAGTATTTTTGAAGTTTATGAAGGCTGGAAACATTTACGTACAGAATTGATTGTTCTCTGTATTCAAGAACAGCTGCTTCCTGAATGTGATCCCGAACTTTTATTTTCTTAAAACCGCGAAACCTGGCGATTCCGTGATCCACATGCACCACAAAATCGCCTGTTTGCAGATCCTTCAGCTCTTTCAGTGATAACCCCCCGGAAACACGCTTGCGTCGCACTACGGGTCGATGATAACGGCCAAATATTTCATGATCGGTTAAGACGGATAGATTTGCATCGTGCAGAAGAAACCCGCCATGAAGATTCTGAACCAAAATTCGATAGTTAAATGCTTCCGATGCATCCCCCAATAGCTCCTCCAGCCTGTCGCTTTGATTTTGATGCTCCGAAAGAATTACGACTTCACCGCCCTTTTTGCTTTGCTCCTGTATAAATCCCGATAATAGTTTTGCGCTGCCCTGAAAGGAGGGGTGCGGAGAAGTTCTCAGAGTGAGTGACATGGATGCCTCATACGGTGAAGACAGGGCCCCACCCTGCAGGAGTGGAACTCTCTCACGGATATTTGTCCACTCCATATAGGAGGTATANTACNTTTCNGGGAAAGGGAGATCGGATTGTTCTTTCGCNAGGGTCTGATACTCGGCTATCGTCGTCTCCCAAAATGTTCGATAGGAAACATCCCACTCGCCNGCCTTATGTAGAACAATAAGTGTATTGGCGGGGAGATATGAAAGAAGATGAACCCGATCTGAATGGGTATCGAAGGCAGCATTGGGTACCAGAGTGGTTTCGTTAAGGAAGGTGATAGAACGCTGCGAATCGGGATCAAATTCTCGGATGGAATCGATTGTATCACCAAAAAACTCCAAACGAACAGGATATTCCCCTGCGAACGGAAAAATATCTAAAATACCTCCTCGTACTGCATATTCACCTGGTTGACGCACAAAATGATCCGGTACAAAACCGATATCAGCAAGTCGGATTTTTAACTCCTCCAGGGCCACGGTCTGATTCTGCCGTATGGTAAAGGAACGTTCTTGAAATTCCTTCTTTGAAACCATTTTCTCTGCAAAAGCAGATAGGGAAGATACCAACACAGGTTTTTGTGTATGATGCAGTGATGCTAAAAGCTCTGAACGCTGCACCATCACGGAGAGGTCAGGAACAAACGAGACATCGTAGGGTCTTGCACGGGTAGAGGGAAAAAAGAGAGCAGAATCATTCCCTAACTGGCGCAGATCCGAAACCATCTGTACCGATACCTCATCATCCTGTGTTAGCAACAGTACAGCATCAAAATGACCAGATAATGCATCGATTAATACAGTTGCGGCAGATCCGGTAAATCCTTCCATCTTTACTGAAGATCCTTTATGCAGAGACTTCAAAGCATCTGCTACAGGCAAGTGCTGAAGTACATGTTGTTTGATACCATCCAGAGGATGAGCCATACGATTCTATTTTATAAGATAAAGACTGGATTGCAGAAGGGTTCTCTCTGTTAAGAAACCGAGCAAAAGGAGAACGAACCCTGCAAGCAGATAACGTGCATACAGGTCTTCGTAGTTTATATAGATGATCTCATCCACAATTGATTTTTCCAGCCGGTCGATTTCGGAGTAGATTGTTTTCAGATCATCGGAACTGGTTGCACGGAAGTAAAGTCCCCCTGTCATCCGTGCAATCTCTTTCAACTGCTCCTCATCAATGTTGACCTCTACATTTTGATAACGTCGTCCGAAGATTGGGTCATCAATAGGGTAGGGGGCTGTTCCCACACTTCCGATGCCAAGGGTATAAATTTTGATTCCATAGGTGGAGGCGAGTTTCCCGGCAGTCAACGGGTCAATCTCACCGGCATTATTCATGCCATCGGTTAGCAAAATGAGAACTTTACTGGCTGCTTCACTGTCTTTTAAGCGATTTATCGATGTTGCAATTCCTACGCCAATCGCAGTTCCGTCTTTAAGCAACCCCACATCTACGGTTTCCAGCAAGTTTGTGGCCAGACGCCTGTCGACTGTGGGCGGGCAAACCGTGAAGCTTTCTCTGGCAAACACCGTAATTCCAATACGATCGTTGATTCTGGAATTGATAAATTCACGTGCGATATCTTTGGAGGCGATCAGGCGATTGGGTTTAAAATCTTCCGCAAGCATCGAAGAAGAGATATCAATACTTAATAGTATATCGATTCCTTCGCTGGTCTGCTCTTTTGTGCTGTTCTGAAGTTGCGGCCGGGCAAGTGCTGCAATCAGTAGTAGATAGGATACTAAAAAAAGAAAATGTGGTAGCCATGTTATTTTTGAGCGCCATCCTGTATCGATGCGCTGTAATGTTTGAACGGTAGAAAACGTGAACGAACGACGTTTTTTTTGGACCAACCTGAAGAGCAAAAAGCCCCCCCAAACCGGAATTACAGCAAGAAACCAGAACATTTCGGGATTGTTCCAGATCATGGTGTCCCCCCGGATTGTTCAAATTCCTCCTTTTTCAGGCGCTCCATATCATTGTGTTTCAGTCTAAGCTGCTCGAGGCGGGCCGAATCATCACGCTCCACAGTATCTATAAATTCATCTGCTACATGCAACGCACTTAAAATCGACTCTTCATCTGGAGTCATTTTTGCGAATTTCACCATATCTGCCTCCATCAATACTCTGCGCGTTTTCTCAATNACACTCGATGAAGCATAATGATCCACAAGCCCCCTCACAATCTCCCCCGAAGTCATNTCNAGAGCAGGAAAATNGTACACTCGTTTAATGTATCTGCGAATTGAATCACCGAGTTGTACGTAGAACTGATCTGCCTGATCGTGCGAACGAATATCCTTGTGGGTTCGAAGCTCCCGTATTTCACGTCTCAGCAGGATTAACGGATCTTCGAATTCCGTTCCTAGATAATTGCGTTGTTCGGGCTGCAGAGAGGATCTCTTTTTATGTTTTAGCCAGAAAAGAATGGCACCCAGAAGTGGAATTAGGAGCAGAAATAAGTATGGGAGGATACCAGAACTGAATGCATAATTCTCTTTCATCGGGCGAAACTGCGAAACGGAGTCCTGCAGAGAGCTCTTAAAAAAAACGGGAATTCGGTTTGTGTATATAGTTGTATCGGAATCCCCGGAACGAAGCGTTATCGGCTGCGCAGGGATGATGACGTCCTCATTTTGAAAATACTGTAACGTGTAGACAAGGCTGTCCGTAGAAGATGATTCCCGGAACCGTTCTACTTTAAGAACGATCGGGTCCCCCTCAAAGGTGGTTTCATCTGGGTAAAATAACCTGTCATACGTGCCTTTCACTACATAGGAGATCTGAAATGTATCCCCTATACGCACAGAATCTCTATCTAAATACGTAATAATCTGCTGAGCATGCACATGGGTTCCGTAAAATACTGAAAAGCAAAGACTCAGAAGGATTCCAATTCCTATATTCAGCAGAACCTGATTCAACATATTCTGCAGTCGTTCGGTTTGTTCTTTATTAACAATCATGAAAGAAATTCACGAATAGAAGTCACATGGGTTTCTTTTTCGACAAGGTAAGATAAAAAAAACGACCATCCCTTTGAAGATGGTACTCTTCAAAATCTTTTTTATCTTATCAATCATGAAAAAAAATGTTGTCGTCTTTGTTAAATCTTCCATTGTACCTGGATCAATTCTACTCTTGATCGCTGCACTTTTTATAGTAACTCCGGGTGGTAATGCAACGTTTCTCTCAACGAAGTCCGAGTTAGAACTCGATACAGGTCTACCTCGATCTGCACAAACTGATCTGCTCATCACATCTGACACAGAGGAGATACTGGCTTCCGAGCCTCTGGATAGTTTTGGGTTTTCCTCCCAAAAAACAGAATATGAAGAGGGAACAATCCGTCGCAATGAGAGCTTTTATTTGATCCTTCGCAGGCATGGATTATCCGCGCTGGAAATTCAACGTCTCACTGATTCTTCCCGTGGAGTTGTGAACTTAAAAAGATTACTCCCTGGTCAGAAATATCGTATCTACTATGAAAATGAAAAACCGATCTCATTTGTCTGGATGCAATCCCCACTACAGTTTGTTCGGTTTGATTGGGATACAGAGTTATCTGTAGAACGGGGTTCACTTCCAGTAACCCCGGTAGAAAGTGAGTACGCCGGGATTATCTCATCTTCTCTATACGAGTCGATGAGCGATCGAAACGGCACTCCGCAACTGGTGAATGAATTGGCCGACCTGTTCGCCTGGCAGGTAAATTTCTTTGGGCTCCAAAAAGGCGACCACTTCAAGGTGGTTTATGAGGAGTTGTTTGCAAACGGTGAATTTATTGGAATTGGAGATATTCAATTTGCCGAGTTTCAGCATAAAGGAGAAGTATTTCGCGCCTATTTGTACGAACATCCTGATCGGACAGGCTATTTCGATGAACACGGGAACAGTCTGCAGAAAGAGCTCTTAAAGGCACCCTTTAAATACAGTCAGCGGATAAGTTCCGGGTTCAGCCATTCACGATTTCATCCTGTCCTAAAGACAAGACGTCCACATTATGGAACCGATTATGCTGCACCAAAAGGAACGCCGGTTTTGGCGGTGGGTGACGGAGTTGTCACGGAAGCACAATACCGCGGAGCAAACGGAAACATTGTTCAAATTCGTCATAATTCTACCTACAGAACAGCCTATTTACATTTGAACGGATTTGCCAAGGGAATTTATAAAGGGGCAAAAGTCACTCAGGGAACGGTCATTGGGTATGTTGGTAATACCGGACTTAGTACCGGACCACATCTCTGCTACCGACTCTATAAAAATGATCAGCCAGTGAACTCACGTAATATCGATCTGCCTGCTTCTGATTCCCTTGAGGAGATATTTCATGAAGATTTTTCAAGAGTGGTTGAAAGAGGGAATCTGCGATTGCAATATCTTCCACTGCAACAAGAACTTGCGTCCAATCTGCCATAAAGACTTCTCGTAAGTATTGGTGAGTCAGTGGGTGTTGGTGCGTCAGCAGATGTTCTTGCGTCAATGGGTGCTGCTGTGTTTGTGAGCCGAGTAAAATATTCTCTGTAGGATTAATTGTGAGCAATTCGTCGCTGAAAGAAACCGGACAGTGACNTCACGTACGATTCATTGGTATAGAGTTCTACGTGATCCATTTGATGCTTTCGAAAAAAAGTCAGTAACATCTCTCTTTGTTTTTTGCGCTCGATCTGGTACGCTTTTCGAACGGTATTACTAGATGTGTCCACTACTGTCATTTGTCCTGTTTCTGGATCCTGAAGCCGAAGTAACCCAAGTTCGGGGAGCGTATCCTCCAGCCGGTCCCGTATGACTATGTTCACAAGATCATGCTTTCGGTTGATTGTTTTTAACTGCTTTTCATAGTTCTGATCCTCAAAATCAGAAAGCAATACAATAATCGCTCTCCGGCTCACAAGCTTTCCGAGATACTTTAGCGCAGATTGTATATCCGTTTTCTTTCCTGAAGGCTTTGTTGCAAAGATCTCACGGATCAGACGTAAGACATGGTTCTTTCCTTTTTTGGGTGGTATCACTTTTTCAATTCGATCACTGAACAATACCATCCCTACTTTATCCCCATTCTTTATGGCACTGAAAGCGAGTACCGCACTCAGTTCCGTTGCCAGTTCCATTTTGGTTTGACGGTGACTTCCAAACAAACCACTCGTAGAGATATCCACACACAACATTAGTGTCTGCTCTCGTTCCTCTTCAAATACTTTGATATAGGGTTCATTGGATCGGGCCGTGACATTCCAGTCGATCTGCCGCACATCATCTCCAAACGTATACGCCCGAACCTCAGAAAACTCCATCCCTCTGCCCTTAAAAGCAGACTGATATTCACCACCAAAGATGGTATTTACAATCCCTTTGGTGCGAATTTCCAACAACTGTACTTTTTGTAAGATCTCTTTAGATATCATAAAGTGAAAGATACTAAGAAATATCGAACCCTTCTTTCCTTGTTGTATCAGATCGTTGTATCTTTTCGACGCCACTAATAAAACCAATGGATGGAGTGAAAAAATGATTATTGGAGTCCCTAAAGAGATAAAAACACACGAAAATCGAGTTGCACTTCAGCCAGCGGGTGCTCAGCATCTTGTGCGCATGGGGCATACCGTAATTATTGAACATGGTGCCGGAGAGGGTAGCGGCTTCGATGACGAACAATACCGGGAAGCGGGTGCTCAGTTTGAAAAAGATGCCAGGGATGTATGGGCAAAGGCCGAAATGATTATGAAGGTAAAGGAACCCATTGAGCCTGAATACAGCTTTTTGCGTGAAGGATTGATTGTGTTTACCTACTTCCATTTCGCGGCAAGCAGACCGCTAACCGAGGCTGTCATTCAATCCGGTTGTATTGCAATTGCCTACGAAACGGTGGAATCTGAGGATCGTACACTTCCTCTTCTGATTCCAATGAGTGAAGTAGCCGGACGGATGTCGGCTCAGGAAGGTGCCAAGTATCTCGAAAAGCCGATGGGTGGGCGAGGAATTTTGATGGGAGGGATTCCAGGCGTGGCTCCGGCAGAAGTAATGGTTCTGGGCGGAGGAGTTGTAGGGGTAAATGCGGCAAGAATGGCGGCTGGACTGGGTGCCAATGTCACCATTTTGGATATCAATTTAAAGAAGCTTCGGTACCTGGATGAAGTGATGCCAAGTAATGTGTCCACTCTCTTTTCAAATGAGAGCAACATTCGATACCGCTTGCCACGCACGGATCTTGTCATTGGTGGTGTACTGAAGCCCGGTGCGAAAGCTCCCCATCTCATTACGAAAGAGATGCTATCCTTGTTGCGACCTGGCTCCGTGCTGGTTGATGTTGCAATCGATCAGGGAGGATGTTTTGAGACCTCTGTACCCACTACACATGATAAGCCTGTCTATCATGTAGATGGGATTTTGCACTACTGTGTTGCGAATATGCCGGGTGCAGTGCCTTATACTTCAACACTTGGTCTTACCAACGCGACTTTGCCATATGTGATTCAGATTGCAGGGAAGGGGTGGAAATCTGCCTTGCAAGAGAATCCTGAACTTCAGAAAGGAGCTAACATTATCGGTGGAGATGTTGTCTACAAAGATGTAGCGAATGCGTTTAACCTGCCATATAAACCTCTGGATGAGGTTCTTTAATCCTACTCTTCAATTCTACTAAGCAGTTCGAGGTTGAATGGTCAGTGAGGTAGCATTTAGGGGCTACTCACGATGCCTATGATCTGCAGGATCCCTAAGACCTCTAGGATCGTTCGCTAATCTCTGTCCACTCCTTAGGCTTATCCCCGACATAAAGAGCTCGGGGTCGCACAAGCCGGTTATTGCTCATTTGCTCTAGATAGTGGGCGGTCCATCCGGAAATACGACTCATCGCAAAAATAGCTGTATACAGATCGGGTTGAATTCCCAATGAATAGTACACCGTTGCAGAAAAGAAATCGACATTCGGATCGATATTTTTCTCCTCTTTCATAGTTTTCAATATGGCTTCCGACCATTCATACAGAATCTCGTGCCCCGTTTCTTCCGATAAGCTTTTCGACATAGTCCGAAGCAAACGTGCCCTTGGGTCAAACGTTTTGTACACACGATGTCCAAAACCCATGATCTTCTCTCTCTTTTCCAGTTTTTCCTTGGTGAAAGCCACTGGATCCGCAGTTTTAAGGTCACTCTCTAATGCCAACAGCATATTCATAACGGCCGTATTTGCACCACCGTGCAAAGGCCCTTTCAAAGACCCAACAGCTCCTGTCACAGCAGAGAAGATATCAGACTCTGTGGAAGCTATGGCTCGGCATGTAAAGGTGGATGCATTCATCCCATGTTCTGCATGAAGAATCAGACACAAATCCATTGTTTTTTCCGCCTCTGCTCCTGGCCGAACTCCATTCAACATATAGAGGAAATTGTAGGCAGTAGATCCTTCATCCAATGGAGAGACAACATCTAATCCCTGTCTTGCCCGGGCAAATGCCGCAATAATCGTTGGAATTTTAGCGGTCATCACAATAGCATTTCCTGTATCATCCAACGACGGATCGGTAAAATCTGCAAGCATCGATACAGAGGAGCGTAACACAGCCATGGGTTCGGCATGTTTCTCTGTCGTGCAAATGTAGTCGAGTACCGGCTTCGGAAGCTTTCTCTCATGTACTAGCAAAGAATTTAGCTCATCCAATTCCTTCTTTGAGGGTAGTCGATCATTCCACAGTAGAAAACACACCTCTTCAAAGGTTGCATATTCTGCTAGTGTGTCGATCGTATATCCACTGTACACCAATTCTCCTTTCTGGCCATCGATGAAACTTTTCGTGGTTGAAAAAGCGACAATTCCCTCCAATCCAAGATTTAAATATGGATACTCATCCCGTGTAATGTTTTCTAAATTATGTTTGCTCATAACCGTTTAAGTAATTCTGTGAACAGAGTCATTATGCGTTGATTTCACCTTGATTTTCGTAGACTTCAAAGGTACAAAAAAACTGCCCTTTTTACAGGAAAAGTTTCATGAATCACGCGATTCAGATCGCTTTATTCGATTCCAAATCTCATCCATCTCTTCCAGAGATGTGTCATTGATCTTTTTACCGGACTCTCTTAGCTCCAATTCAATAGACCGAAATCGTTTCTCAAATTTTCTGCCTGCCTCTCGCAAGAGCTCCTCCGACTGAAAGCCCATCAGACGTGAAACATTTACAAGACTGAACAAAAGATCTCCGAACTCTTCCCGGATCTTGGCCGACAACTCGTTCCCATCAAAACCATGATTTAAAGCATTCTCCAACTCATCTATCTCCTCCTTTACCTTTTCAAAAGCAGGTTTCCAGTGTCCCCAGTCAAATCCCACATTGGATGCCTTTTCTTGCATCCGGTGCGCACGAATAAGTGCAGGCAGCTGAACAGGAAGCCCGTCCAGTACGGAGGTTCTGCCTTCCCCCATTTTGATCGATTCCCAGTTACGCGCCACGTCAGCCACATTCTCAACTTCAGTATTCGCAAAAATGTGAGGGTGCCGTCGAATCAGTTTCTCAGAGATTCGGTACACGACGTCCTCGATTGTAAAATGGTGCTGTTCCTGCGCCATTCTGCTGTGAAACACAACTTGAAGCAAAAGATCCCCTAACTCTCTGGAGAGCTCCGCCTGGTCCTGGTTTTCAATGGCATCTACCGCTTCGTATGCCTCCTCAATCAGATGATCTTTCAATGATTCGTGAGTCTGCTCCCGATCCCATGGACAACGGTTCCGAAGAATCTCGACCAAATCCACAAAATCCTTGAACGAGGACGAAGGTTTCATCCTGCCAATTTTCTCATCCATCCCTTCAGACTCTGACTCCACATTTACTTCAGACACAATCCTGCCAGTTTTAGTTGCGATTTAGGTTTCCTTCTTTTTCTTTTCAGCAGCAGGAAACAAGATATTATTAAGAATCAAACGATACCCAGGACTATTCACATGAAGACTCAAATCCGTCGGAGGATCCCCCACTCTGTGCGTATAATCCTCCGGATCATGGCCGGCATAAAATGTAAATGTTCCCTTCCCATAATTCCCATGAAGATATTTGACCTGATCCCGCCCGGGTGATTCCGCCAAAATCACAACATTCGATTTCACCTTATCTTTGCGAAATGCAGTTGTTTGTCCGTAAAACCCTGGGATACTACTCACATGATTCTGTGTAAGCATCGTTGGCACTGGATCCCACTTAGCAGAAAAATCAAACAGCGTAAAATAGTCTAGACTCTCACTAAGCTGATTTAAATTCACCTCCACATCAATATCACCGTGTTGATAAATAAACGGATCATTCACCAGTGAAAAATTGGAAAAAGCAAGCGTTTCCTCATAATCAAGTCGCTGGTTAATGTTCGTATCCATGGGAAAACCGCCAATTTCCGGAGGCACAATGTCCAGTTCCCTCGCCGCTAACGCAATATCGAACGTATTGGTACCCGAACACATTGCAAACAGAAATCCGCCATTGCCAATGTATTCCTTAATGGTGAGAACAACGTCCAGTTTTAGGGCGCTCACTTTCGCATACCCGAGCTCTTGCGCCATCGCTTTTTGCTTATTCACACGCTCGATATACCACGGTGCATTACGATACATGGCATAAAACTTCCCATACTGCCCTGTAAAATCTTCATGATGCAGATGCAGCCAATCATACTCGGCAAGATCTCCTCGCAAAACTTCGCGATCGTATAGTTTTTCATACGGAACTTCGGCATAATCCAGCGCTAATGTAACTGCGTCATCCCATGGGAGAGCTTGCGGTGGCGTATAAACAGCAATTTTTGGGACTTTCTCCAAATTCACGGCTGCGGTATTGGCTCCTTGTGACTCCACCTCACGAATCAACGCTTGCGCCTGTGACTCCGAAAGCAACTCCACCCCGACATTACGAATCCGGGCGTTTCGAACAATGTCGGAACGATTAGTCGTAAGAAAACTCCCTCCCCGGTAATTCAGCAACCAAGTTCCAGTCTCACCTGTGGCAAGATGCTGAAACATTAACCCGTACGCTTTCAGGTGATTCGTCTGTCCAGCGTCCATGGGGATCAGCACTCTGCTTTGAGCAATTCCGGCACCAATCGGTATCAAACACAATAATAACGCAAGGAGCAACCTCCTTAAACTATACAATCTTTCATTAGTTTCGGGTTGATGGAGCCACTTTATGGGTTGTAGGATCCTGTCTGATTTTCAGGTATCATCCGGTTTTTCTGTGTCATCCGTTTCTTAAGAGCTTGCCGGCTGCTGTTGCCGTTGCAGGTAGGTCCGAGCCAGTTCGGTGTAGTATCCGCCTGGATAACGATATAATAACTCTTCGTATAGATTTTGAACCATTTGATCCAACTCTTCCATCTGAATGCCCTCTGTAGTATTCTCCTTTGCTGAACCAGAATCCTTCTGACCCGTTTGAAGAAGAATACGTGCAGCTTTCGCTTGTTCCCAGAGTAATCGCTCATGAATAGGTTTCGACTCGAATTGCGGTTCGATCTGACGGATCAATAGCAATACCTCCTGGGCATAAGAGGAGGGGAGATAGCGCGCCAACTGAATGGATGCATGGCCGGCAAATGCATGGTCCGGATGATCAGTAATCCAGTTGGCGTCCTTTAAGGCTTCCTTATAGTCACCCTGCAAAAGCTGCCGATAGAGTCGGGTGAAATCCAGGAGCTGCGAGCCGGTACTGTCTGCCCGTAGTCCGGATTGTATCCATTGTTCCAGAACGATCGCTTCATTCGCATACCAGGAGGACGAACGGCGTTGAAGGGATGCGAGCTGAATCACAGCAAAATCGTTATCACCGGCAAACAAGTCGGCCAGACTCAGATAGAAACGGACCTTTTCACTTAGATTGGCATCCTGTGTCAAACGATCTGCACGGGTAAGACGCTGCCGGGCCATCCTGTACTCCTCCCCAAAAAGGTAGAGTCTGCCTTTGGCGTAGTGGGTATAGGCTGTTTCTATACCATCTTCTTTGAACCCCCGAAGTGCATCCAGCCATTGTTCTGCTAGCTCTGGATCGTGATAGATGTCCAGGGATAGGTCGAGCAAAGAAGTAAGCACTTTCTGGGTATTGGAATAGGTTGGTGCCATACTGTACAGAACCTCATAGGTTTGGTAGGCCCGTTGATACAGATCATCGGATGCAGGTCCTTGAACCAAGCTTTTTTCAACAATGTATCCGGCCCACTCCCCATAGGTATTGGCCATCTCTTCCAGCGCTCTCCAACGAAGGTTGGTCTCATCTTTTTCATAAAAACTAAACGCTTCCACCGCCAGTTCATACTGATGAGCAGATCGAAATTTTATACCGAGAACGTACACCTGTTGCCGTGCACGCTCCGACCTTGATTCGTAACGACGGGCAAATCGCAGTGCTCGATCGTAATTTTCGGTTTCCAGATACAACCACGAGAGAAGTTGAAATAACTGACCGTAGGCAATATGTTCTTCATCCAGGGTAAAAAGTCGATCTTCCAGTTCGACCGCTGCAATTTCGTAGAGACTCGTTTCTCTCATTCGCAACAATCTTTGTTGCACTTGGATCATCGTTTGGGGTTCTTCAACCACCATTTCATACAGTTCCTGAACACCCTTNTCAAACTCACCTCCCTGCATGTAGATTTCGCTGAGAGCNTGTCTGTACCAATCAGGCTTACCNATGATAATCCGTTGCTTTTCTATCACCTGTGCAGCAAGTGAAAACTCCCTACGATTCTCCAGNGAGCGAATTAAGAGCGAGACATCCGCTTCTGATTTGTACGTTTCTGCACCATCCATAATCGAACTCCAGATCGAAAATGCTTCTTCGGTTCGTTCTCCCGCATGCAATGTTTCAGCTAGTAACAGTCGCGTTTCAATCCGAGGGACCAAATTTCCATCCATTCTACCATCCGTTCCATCATCCGCTGAACCCTTCATTTCAGAACGGAACCGTGCTTCGGCTACTTGAATCGCTTCTTCGGTATCATTCATCGTGAGTAAACACTCTACCCGTTTTTCAAAAAACAGAAATCTGGTTGGATAGGTTTTTTGCAAGGTCTCAAATAGCGGACATGCCTGCTCATACTTTTTTTGCTGCATGAGGCGNGTTGCTAATTGATATTCCCGATCTTGTGCAGACACATCGGGCGATATCATCAACCCGAAAAAGAATGTCAAAAGCAGCAACACAGAAAACTTCTTTATCATGGTTTGTCTAATCATCACATGGAAAAACATTGGTTATACTCCTCGATAAATGAATGTTTCAAAACCTGATAAAATGCCTGTAAGGGAAATCCAACAACATTGTAATAATCACCCTCGATTCGACGCACGAAAAAAGCGCCACGGTCGTCCTGTATTCCGTAGGCTCCCGCTTTGTCCATCGGGCTTTCTGAAGCTACGTAGGCCTGAATCTCTTCCTTCGACAAGTCGTGAAAATAAACGTTTGTTTGTTCGAAAAACGACTCCTTTTTCAAAATCGTGCCTTTGGAATTTGATTTCGACAGAACAACTGCAGTAACAACTACATGCATTCTTCCCGATAGTGTGTGAAGCATCTTTTGAGCGTCCGATTCATCTGCAGGTTTGTTTAAAATCTCATTTTCAGCAAAGACCATGGTGTCGGCTGTAATGAGAAATGTGCTTGCCGGATCTGCTGAGAGAAGAATCCCGTTGCATGTTCCTACATTGCGGTAGAAGCGCCTGATGTTTGTTTTCTGCTAATGCAAGGGATGATGCAACCGGATCACCTGGATGAAATACAGGTTCTTCGATGTCGGCTGTCATCACTGTAAAGGCTTGCCCGGTAAGCCGAAGTAATTCTATGCGTCTAGGGCTTGCAGAGCCAAGAATCCATTTCGTCATTTTTGCATGTACCTGTTCGTGTCCTTTATCCATATTTTTCATTGAATGGAAGATAGGGAAAAGCATGTCGCCTGAAAAGTTGCACACAAGCGGGATAATGCTCATCTTTGAGACCAATATTTTCATCCTCTCATGGATCTGTACATCGACATAATTTCATAGAATACATGGCAAAACGAAACAAAACCAGAACAGCTAAACGTACCGGAAGAGAGTCCGGTTCATCCTCAAAGCCTATGCTGTTTGATCGCTCGAACTATCTGATATTGATACTTGGAATTTTTCTCATACTTGTTGGATTTTCAATAATGAGACTGGAGAATGAGGTATACGGATTTATCTCTTTGTATGTTGCCCCTATTGTGATTATAAGTGGATATGGTACAGTAATTGCGGCAATTCTAACGCGCAGGAAGAAAGTGACAGATCTCACGGAATAACAGGCTACAATCTATGCGNTGGTATAAGAAACTACATTGGCAAATCATTATCGGGCTCGTTCTGGGTCTGCTCTGGGGGTTGGTTTCNGCTTCGTCCGGTTGGAATGAATTTACCTCAGGAACCATACGGCCGTTTGGTACCATCTTTATCAACTTACTAAAATTGGTTGCTGTCCCCCTTGTTTTAGTATCCCTTGTGGTTGGGGTATCGAGTTTGAACAATATGTCCAGGCTGACACGAATGGGCGGGAAAACAATCCTGATCTACCTCGCGACTACCTTGCTGGCGATAACTATTGGGCTAACCGTGGTAAATGTGGTAGAACCGGGGAGTTCATTACCGGAATCCACACGAGTTTCCTTAATGGAGAATTATTCTGGGACAGGCACAAATACAAAAAATACCTCGGAAAACTCAATTCTGGATTTTCTGGTTCGGATTGTACCCCAAAACTTTTTTGCTTCTGCATCCGAAAACGGAAACATGCTTCAAATTGTATTTGTCGCCATATTACTGGGGCTTGGAATCATTAGCATCCCAGCTCAGAAAAGTCAGACGCTCATCGAAGTTTTTGACTCATTAAATGAGGTGATCATTAAAATTGTAGATCTGATCATGAAGTTTGCCCCGATTGGAGTCTTTGCATTGATGGCCTCCGTCATTGTTGACCTTGCCGGAGATGATCTTCGGGATGCAGTTACTTTACTAAAGGCTCTTGCCTGGTACTCTCTCACTGTCGTCGCTGGCCTCCTCATTCATGTATTCGTGGTGTACTCGGTTCTGTTTAAGATCTTTAGTAAGATGAAGTTGTCAGACTTTTTCAGGGCCATACGTCCCGCTATTCTTCTTGGATTCAGCACCAGTTCCAGCCTTGCAACGCTACCCGTCACGATGGAAAGGGTAGAGAAACACCTTGGTGTTGCTGAAGAGGTATCCAGTTTTGTATTGCCGGTTGGAGCTACCATAAACATGGACGGAACCAGTCTTTATCAGGCAGTAGCCGCTGTATTTATTGCCCAGGCGATAGGGATGGATTTGTCGCTTGCACAACAACTAACCATAGTGTTTACAGCAACTGCTGCGTCTATTGGGGCGGCCGGTGTTCCGGGTGCAGGAATCATTATGTTAGTGATTGTGTTACAGGCCGTGCAGGTTCCGGTGGAGGGAATCGCGTTGATACTGGGCGTAGATCGCATATTGGATATGGCTCGAACGGCAGTCAACGTAACCGGTGATGCAGCCGTTTCTGTGGCTGTAGCTCATACAGAGGGAAAGCTTGGAACCCTGCATTTTGATGATTGAGGGTTATGAGCAGTGCTTCAATGCCAAATAAGGTATGTGTTAACTGGACCATGAATATCACAACTCATTGCTATCGTTTGTGTTATACAATTATTCTCATGTGTTTTATAGGTGGTTCGGCTATCGTTGAACTGCATGCAGAGGATGTTTCACATCTGGATCCTTCAAGTTCACAATGGAGTTCACAAATTCCAGATAACCCGGATGCAATGCTCAAAAGTCCAGATGCGATACTCGAAAGCCAGGATGCAATGCTCGATAGATCAGATGCGATTCTCGAAAGCCCAGAAAAAAGCCCAGACGAAAATGCATCTGTATCAACCCGAAATAATCTACCCGCATTTGAGGATATTCTGGTAGAAAGTTTGAATGCGTTCTATGAAACCGAGTGGGAGCAGGCCGAATCATTGTTGCAAATAGCCATGGAAACGAACAAACAGGATCCGAGGCCGTTATTTTTTCGATCGATGATTCCGTTCTGGGAGTATTTTTTTGTGGAACAGACACCTGTCTTGGCTCAACAGTTTCTCGAACGTTCACANCTTGCGGTNGAAAAAAGTGAAGAGAGNCTNGAGCAGAATCCGGCAGATACAACATCGGTACTTCTTCTAAGTGCTTTGCACGGGTATCGAAGCTTGGTGGCAGCTGGCGAGAGTGAATATCGGATTGCAATAAAAAGTGGAATGACGGGGTTTCAATTTACGCGTAAATTGATGTCTATGGATTCGGAGAGGCCGGAGGTGATGATTGGCAAAGGCATGTTCTATTATATGATCGGCAGCGTAAAGAAGGAAGCTCAGTGGCTAGTGAACACACTTGGAGTGTCTGCCGATGTGGAAATGGGATTTGAGCAACTGCGAAGAGCATCGGAATCGGAGGAGCAGGTGAGCACGGAAGCGATGATGATGCTGATGTATCTGTACGATAAGGAGGAGCGGTATGATGATGCGGCTGAGGTGGCTGAGGATCTAGTGAACCGGCATCCGGGAAATAAAATTTTTCACTTCAAGAGAGGGGANATTTTGGAGTCGATGGGCAGGGTGGATGCCTCTGCAGATTCGTATCGCAGGGTATTGACCGCACCGTCTGGTTCGTTGCAGGAACTGAACCGAAAGGCAGACCAAAAATTGGCTACGTTGGAGCCTTCGGTACGGTAGAGGTTTGAAGTGTTGTGGATAATCTGTGGGAAAATAATTGCCTACTATTGCGTTGGTCGCGCCATTTGGCTTGTATCTGAGTGGTGATATGTCTATTCTTAAATAGTGATCGGTTTTCATGGAGCACAAAAATAAGTGCCACTGAAATGAAAAGGGAATCCGGTGAAAATCCGGAGCTATCCCCGTAGCTGTAACCTCGTTGAGTGTATCTTCTCACCTTTGCCACTGTTCCTTGAACGGGAAGGCTGTAGATACACAGAGGAAGTCAGAAGACCTGCCTTTCACCTTGGAATGGTAAACTTTCGGAGGAAAAGTTTTCTGTTCAATCCATCTTGAATTGGATCTCATATTCTGCATGGAAATTACCTTTTCCATTGGACCTATCCATAAGTAGATCTATTGTTGGAGTAATATGATGCGTCAAAAATACATTGTTATCATCTTCTACATTGTACTGTTTGGAGGATCAGCGTTTGGTTTGATTCCGGAAACGTTGAGTGCTCGTCAAGTATTTCAGGCAGATACAGACACCACGCTTTCTCTGGAGGAAATTATTATTACAGCATCCGGAATGCCAACCACCCGAAGAGAAACTATCAAACCGACCCTTGTTATCCACAAACCAGAAATTCAGCGATATGAAGGGATTGGGCTTGGGCAATTGCTACATGCTCAAGCAGGGTTATATATATCGAATGCGTACGGAGCCCCGGCCGAGAATCGTCGCCTCAAAGTGCAGGGAGCAGGGGACGCCTACACGCTATTGCTATTGGATGGTGTGGTACTCGGAGATCCGTCATCTATAAACTCCTTTTTTGATCTTCGTTTGCTTTCCCTTAGCGATGTCCGGCGGATCGAAATCGTAAAGGGAAGTCAGTCGACGTTGTATGGCACGGATGCAATTGGAGGGGTGATCAACATCATTACCGAAAAACCTGACTCACGAGGGGAAACATCAAGTATTTTTGAATCGGGAAACCTTGTGATTTCTGCCGATCAGTATGCGGCGCGAAAAGTGTCAGCCGGATTGACTGGCAGGGTAACGCCCAAGTTTACGTACCGATTGAATCTGGCTGGAGACTATACGGAAGGATTCTCCTCTGCCGCAACCCCTGAAGAGGAGGAAGATCTGCCAGATCGTACACCCTATGACAAAGACGGACATCAGTTTACCCAGCTCAATGGTACATTGAAAGCCAATCTTTCAGATGCAAATTCATTGGATCTGATGGTAAGGCAGGGATGGTATCGGGGTGATTTTGACGGTGGTGCGTTTCTGGATGCTCCCAATCGATATCGATCCGATTTTATTTTTACCGGAATCCAACATCAGTATGAGGGCGATTTTCTTAGCTGGCAAACGGGCTATCATGGAACCTTTACAAAGAGGCAATTTGATATCTTGAACACATTCAGCAATGAAACTGATGTATATCCGTATCAGGGAGCACAGCATCAGATAAAATCAACAGCGGCGATGCGCATCAACCCGAAAATAAAGATGCTGGTCGGAGCTGAGGGTATCCATTATGTGAGCCCGTCAACCCCTCAAGCAAACCGGGCCGATGCTTCGATTTTCAGTGCTTATGCAAATAGCATCCATACGTTATCGGATTTGTTACTTGTTGAAGGAGGCGTTCGATGGAATGTACATAACGAGTTTGGTTCGCAATGGACTTATTCATTGGCAACCAGGGTACGGCCTGAGGTTCCGTTTCAAATCTCTGCTGGTCTTAGTTCCGGGTATAAGGCGCCCACATTGGATCAGCTCTATGGGCAATTTGGTGCCAATCCGAATTTGAGACCACAAGACAGTATGTATTTATTCGCTTCGGTCGACGGTTCCTTGGATCGTTTTGGGCTTCACGTTCATGGACAAGTGTTTCAAAGGAAGATCCGCCAATTGATTCAATATGATTTTCAGCAAGGGTATGTGAATCGAAACAGGGAGGAGGTTCTCGGTGTAGAAACAAGTGTGGAGCTGAGAGCTGTTCGAAATTGGATTTTTACGTTGTCTGGAAGTTACCTGCAGGGAGATCTCTATCTTGAGAGTAGCAATGATATCGATGTTGAAAACCGGGAAGATCTATTTGTGTTGATACCGGAGCATCAATGGAAGATGGTAGCCCATTGGGATGCTTCGGATGCACTTTTCTTTCGGTTCGAGATGGAACTCTCCTCTAGCAGAACAGATCTGTTTTTTAACAGTACAACATTCACAACAGAGTCTGTTACACTTGATGCTTACCAGCTGGTTCATCTGTATGGAGAGTATCGAATGCAGAGGTTCTCACTGTTTGGGTCCGTTTCCAATGTCCTGGATCAAAGAATTACGGAGGTATATGGATACAATAGTTATGGTAGAAATATTACCATGGGTCTTCGAGTGAAGTATTGAGAGTGAAGTATTAAATACAATATGATTAGTGTATGTTCATAATAAATAAATTAATTCGATCATTATTTTATTTGCGTATGGAAAACATGTTAATAAGTCAGAATTCGAATGAGTATTATGTACAAACCATTGCATATCAATAATTTACAATTCATCCAACGGAGGACCAAAATTCCTGAAGTGAACGTTGTCTATAAAAAAATGATATGTAATAATTTTAAAAATGTACTTCTATTCAAACACAGATACATTCTGTTGATAACTGAGTAAGTTTGTGGAAAAGTTTTGTTTGTCACACACCCTTGATGAAATTATATTCGACCTTGACTACCTCACCTAAACAGTAAAAAAACACTTGTACGTACGATGAAAGTTGCCAGATTGTTTACCAAGAAAAGTGCTTCCAATCCATTTGAATCGATCCGTTTTGTAGAAAGAAAGTCGGAAATAAAAAATCCGGATGGTTCACTCATTTTCAGACTTGAGAATGTAATCGTTCCTGAGTCTTGGTCCCAGGTTGCAACGGATATCATTGCACAGAAATATTTCCGGAAAGCAGGCGTTCCTGTACACTTAAAAAAGATCGCGGAAAAAGGCGTACCCGAGTGGCTGCAGAAAAGCAGAGAGGATACCGCTAAACTCTCAAAGCTGGAGGAGCAGGATCGATATACCCACGAGATCGACAGCCGTCAGGTATTTCACCGTTTGGCGGGTTGCTGGACGTACTGGGGATGGAAACATAACTACTTTCATACAGAAGCGGATGCCAAGACATTCTATGATGAGCTATGCTTTATGCTCGCCAATCAGATGGCTGCTCCTAACAGTCCTCAGTGGTTTAACACCGGGTTGAATTGGGCCTATGGAATTAACGGGCCATCGCAGGGGCACTACTATGTTGATGCCAACACTGGAAAACTAACAAAATCTAAGGATTCTTACTCACATCCCCAGCCACACGCATGTTTCATCCAAAGTATCGACGATGACCTTGTGAATGAAGGTGGTATCATGGATCTCTGGGTACGAGAAGCACGATTGTTTAAGTATGGCTCCGGGACTGGAACCAACTTTTCTGCACTTCGGGGTGAAGGGGAATCTCTTAGCGGAGGAGGAAAATCTTCCGGCTTGATGAGTTTCCTGAAGATTGGGGACAGAGCTGCCGGAGCAATCAAGTCGGGAGGAACCACGCGACGGGCAGCCAAGATGGTAACGCTGGATCTGGATCACCCTGATATCGAGGAGTACATTCAGTGGAAAGTTAGAGAGGAGCAGAAAGTTGCTGCCATTGTTGCGGGTTCCAAAACAACGGAAAGTCATCTGAAAAA
>JGI10211J34971_10001032_pt1 | contig 23300 bp, 17 predicted proteins | sample Etolagsediment_FD_34971 | JGI IMG/M metagenome (IMG submission 34971)
CGAAAGCCGGAATCCAGTGTCTTTTTGATAAGTTAAATATCCTGGATGCCGGATCAAGTCCGGCATGACGTGAGAACTTTGGACTCTCAAGTAGGTATGATTATCAAGATAAATGCCATCCGCCTCACCCCGTTCATCATCCCAAACAAAAACCGTACGCCATTGATTATTGACACGTATGGCGCATTTCCCCTGTAGTTGCCCGGATAACTTTTCAAAATGATTGCCGGGAGGGCTCCTCAAATCAGCGTCACACGTAGCATCATCTAGCAACTGTAATTTTCTGAATACTCGCGACCGAATGACAGCCGGTATTTTCTTGGACTGGATGTCCTCCAAAAAAAAATCTCGAAGCCAATTATCACGGAAACTCTTTATCATGGATACATTGTAACGCTCATAGTTACAAAAAGCAACCCATAGAGATAGATCCCGGACGTGGTGGTAGCAAGGGGGAATCAGGGATCATCTCTTTGAAAAAACGCCCTTTCGGGGCCGCTGACCGGTTATGATACCCTTCTGACCTTCTTTTCCTTTCTGATTTTTTTCCACAAATATCTTTCCTCCCGTAAAAGGATCCTGTTCCGTATAGTACATCAGGGTTGCGTAGGTGGCCGGGGTGGGCGTGAAAATCTGCACCTGTTCCGGGAGGTGGTGCAGGGTTTGGAGTGCAAATTTCGCCAGGGACTGCATATGTTCCAGGGTGCACCCGGGATGGGCCGCCATGAGGTAATAGGTCAGAAAAATCTTGTCGCCGATTTTCTTTTTAAGCCCGTTAAACAACTGAACAAAGGCTTCCAGCCCTTCCCGCCCGGGCTTTCCCATCAGGTTCAAAACCGCATCTTCCGTATGTTCCGGCGCGATTTTAAGTTGCCCGGACACATGATGGGCCAGGATTTTTTCCAGATAAGCCCGGCCCATTTTCCGGTCCCTGAGAATCAGATCGTACCGAATGCCGGAGCCCACGAAAACCTTTCGTACGCCTGAGATTTGAGATAAAGCCTGCAGCAAGCGCATCTGCCGGCCGTGATGGATCGGCAGATGTTTGCAGGGCTCGGGAAAAAGGCATCCCTTATCCGAACAAGCCCCTTGGTCCTTTTTACGCCCACACTCAATGCCGTACATGTTGGCCGTGGCCCCCCCCACATTGGAAATAATGCCTTTAAAGTGAGGATCTTTCAGAAATCCGCGGGCTTCACGCACAATGGAGGCCTCACTGCGGGATGCAACATGCCTTCCCTGGTGGACCGTAATAGCGCAGAACCGACATTCTCCATAGCAACCCCGGTGGGTGGTGAGGGAAAAGCGAATGGTCTCCAGGGCCGTTACCTTTCCCCATTTTTTGTGGAAAGGGTGCACGTCTCTCACATATGGCAATTCATAAATCCGGTCAAGCGCCTCGGGTGAAAGAGGCAAAGCGGGCGGGTTCTGGACCAGATAGCGCGTATCCTGTTTCTGATACAACCGTCTGCCCCTTACGGGATCCGCATTTTCATAAAAATCCCTGAACATGCGGGTAAATTGTTTTTTGTCCTTAAAAACATGTTCGTGGGCCGGCAGTCGGATATCCGATTCCGGGAATTGAGGAAGTGGTTCCGGAACATCCCGGCTGATGTAGCAGATGCCCCGAATGTCCTGGATTGATTTCTTGTGGCGAAGTTTGTCCGCAAGGGCCAGGATGCTCTCTTCCCCCATCCCGTAAACCAGCACATCGGCTTTGGCGTCAAAGAGAATGGATCGCCTCACCCGTTTGGCCCAGGCATCGTAATGGGAAATGCGCCGGAGGCTGGCCTCAATTCCTCCCAGGACAATACAGGGATGATTCTTGAAATGGCGGCGAATCAGGTTGCTGTATGCAATGACGGCCCGGTCGGGCCGCTTGTTATTGACGCCTCCCGGCGTCAGATCATCCTGCTTGCGCCGTTTGCCGGATGCCGTGTAATTGGCAACGAGGGAATCCACTGCACCGGCGGTCACCCCCCAGAAAAGCTTCGGAGCACCCAACCGCTCGATGTCTCCGCCATCCTGTACATCCGGCTGGGCAATGATGCCCACCCGGTAGCCTTCATTCATCAGCACCCGACCGATCACCGCAACCCCCATGTGGGGCGAATCCACGTAGGCATCACCGGTCACGAAGATCACATCCAATCCATCCCATCCCAGGCTCGAAACCTCTTCTGAGGTCATTGGAATAAAAGGCGGTTTGAGTGAAATGGTTTTTCGATCAGAGTTCATTTAAGGAGATCTAGAGTGCCTTAACAGCCTGTTCGACGGATTCGGGGGCCACAAAAGGCCGTTTCCTGGCCGCTTCCATGTTGACCTTCACCCGAAGGGCACGCAGGCCGTAAACCCCTTGAAGGTTCTGCAACTCCAGGTTTTCGATTTCCGTTTCCAGATAAGATTCATCCTGCAGATAGTCGATATATTTCAGATATTCGCGCATCTCCCTTCCATGGGAATAGACGATGGCAATTTTACCGGGCTGTGTTAAGCGTTCGCTGCTCCCCTTGATTTTAGCCTTGTCGATACGCTTCTTTATGATTTCATGGCGGATATCATAAGCGCCGTCCACATCAAAACGTCTCTCATCAGGACGGAAGCGGATGGAAAGGGGGGTGTCCTGAACCAGGGAAAAATGGGCGGCCTCAAGGGGCATGCTGGCGGTCGCTTTCAAGTCTTCCGTCCGCCAGGCCACACCGCACATGACCATCAACTGCCACAACCGCAGGTTCTTGAGATACAGCATATCGAATTTCAGGTGCTCGACCATGGAGGCGCCGATGTAGATGGTATGATCAACCCCGTCGGTTTTCATCTTTTCAAAATAGTGGGGGAAAAAAGACTGTGCCGTCTCTTCCTCCTCATCCAGGTATGCGCTGATGGCTTCGTTGATTCGAAAAACGCTCTCTTCAAATTCTTTTCGTTTACGGTAAAAAGCGCCGGAAGATGGCTCCAGAGCGGCACGGTAGGTTTCGACCGGTTTTCGAACATGGGGATCGGTTTCCATGAGATGATCCAGCACGGGTTCGATCTCTCTGCGAATAAAATCTGACTTGGCCACCTCATCTCCGGAATTAAGGTTTTCTTTGACCTCCTCGATACTCTTCTGTATCCGGTGATTCAGCGCATCCAGAATGGGAAGAGGTTTCCTTTTCTGGGCCATAAGAATAATCTCCTGAACCATTTTGAACTGCTCCACCAGATCTGATTGAAGGGCCGCATTTCGATAATCGCTGGAATCCCGGATATCGGAAACCCCGTAAAGGGGGTATACGTTGGGAAACAGAATTGGTTCCAGCTCCGTTACCACTGCCCTGTCCTGCTCCATGTAATTAAGGGCCGCTCTGTGAAAACGCCATTCCACCGAAGGATGAATGGCCGTGCATTTTTCCTTGATAATGGCCTGAACCCGGTGGTTTAGCTCCTCCATACCCCGGTTGATGGCCATGGAAAAAAGAGGCGTCATTTCCTCGAGCTTCAGAACATCCAACATGGTGAACGCCTCCGGGTGTGGGGATTTCACCGAAAAGGTTCCCAGAAGCTGCTCCTGGTAGTACAGGGGCGCCACAAACAGACTCCGCACTCCCTTTTCAAGCATATGATGCTCAAGGGATGTCTTTTTTTCGTAGTTCCGAAGATCCCGAATAACCGTTTGTTTTCCATTTTCCACCACGTCCACGAAAAGGGACCCCTTGAAATCCTCTTTCAGGCGATGCTCAGAATCCGAGAAGATACAGCCCGTTTTACAAACATCATCCATTTTGTGATCGGGATTTAAAATCAGAACCTCCTCGCCCTGGAAAGCCGCCAGATCCATTATCAGATCCGGCTGACCCAGATAAATTCGAAGCTTTTCGTGAAGTCTTAAAAATCCTTCCGAGGAAAAAATGGACTCTTTTTCAATCAGGTCCCGTTTGAGCGATGACAGCACTTCCTGGTCGGTCACGTCCAGCGCGCGGCAGACGCCGAACCCCTGGAACAGAAACCGATCCGGTGGTAGAATTTCCAACCACCGGCCGAGGTCGTCCCCCGCGGACAGGATCCAGTCTTTATCCGCATGGGATAAGGGTTTCAGTTTCCCGATCTTCTTTATCTCCACAAATCGGGGATCGAAAGAGATGTTTAAAAACCGGTCCAGGTGAGTTTCCGGATCCTTCATGGTGACAATCAACGGAAAATCTAGGGAGAATTTCATATGGTAAAAGGTTTCCAGAATGAGGGAACACGCGGTCAAAATTCGTCCCATGGCCCAATGCTCGGCATCGAGGTTTGTCACGTTCCCAAAGTCCATGCAGTTTTCAGATGGCCAGAGTCGTTTGAAACTGGGACTGACATAAATGGTCTCATTTTGAAAGGGAACAAACGCCGCTGAATAATCCTGGTCATTAAAGGCGGGGGGGAAAACCAGGCTCATCAGCATGTCAACAAGGCCTCTGTTTCTTTCAAGAACCTTCAAATCTACAACAGGCTCAAGCAGTTCGGGTTTATTCTTCAACTCCTGCTCGACGGTTTTTAGAATCGATTTTTCCACACCGGCACCTTTACTGAGTAGCTGCCGCCAAAGATCGATCAGACCGGAAAAGCTGAGGGCACTTTTAAACGGAAAGTCATTTACTTGATCAAACATAACGTTTTCCTTTCACCTGAACGAAAAGCCAAAAACCACAATAGATTGTAAGATATTCACCCACAGCTTGAAGGTCAAGGAAGTTAACGGTCAAGGATTTACTTCAGCGCTTGTAAATGCATTGAAGATGCTTACAATACCGGCTTGTTTAAATTACTACACTGGAGCCCAAAAAGACCATGTCCCAAACATTAAGAAACGAAAACCTTAGAAACGTTGCCATCATTGCCCACGTAGACCACGGAAAAACCACCCTTGTAGACGGCCTGTTCCGCCAAAGCGGCCTCTTCCGATCCGACCAGAAGGTGGAGGAACGGCTCATGGACACCATGGAATTGGAGAAGGAGCGCGGCATCACCATCGCTGCCAAAAACTGTTCGGTAAAATGGAAAGGCGTCCGGGTCAATATTATTGACACCCCCGGCCATGCTGATTTTGGCGGGGAAGTAGAGCGTGCCCTCAGCATGGCGGACGGCGCCATCCTCCTGGTGGATGCCTCGGAAGGCCCTTTGCCACAAACCCGTTTTGTTCTGAAAAAGGCCCTTGACGCACAGCTCAAAATCCTTGTGGTCATCAACAAAATCGACCGCAAAGACGCCCGTCCTTATGAAGTGCTCGACGAAATATACGACCTCCTGATTGATCTGGGCGCCAATGACGAACAGTTGGAATTTCCCCTGCTTTATGCGGTGGGGCGAGACGGCATCGCTCAAAAAACCCTGGAAGAGGAAGGCGAAAACCTTCACATTCTGCTGGATACCATTATTCAAGAAATTCCCGGGCCCTCACACACGGCCGATGCGCCTTTTCAGATGTTGGTTTCGGATCTGGGGTATTCGGATTACATGGGACGGCTTGCCATCGGAAAGATCTTCAACGGTGCCGCCCAGTCCAGAGACAGCCTGGTATGTCTTGGAGAAAACGGAAGGACAATTGACCTCAAGGTCAGCAAGCTTCAGACCTATGACGGCATCACTCTCATAGATGCAAAGGACGTTTATGCCGGAGATATCGTGGTTCTGGCCGGCATTGAAAATGTGAAAATCGGTGATACCATCTGTAACCGGGAAGCCCCTCGGGCCCTGCCCCGGATCAGCGTCGACAAACCCACCGTGAGCATGAAATTCGTCATCAACGATTCCCCTCTGGGAGGGACCGAAGGGAAATATGTGCAGTTGAGCCGCATTCGGGAACGCCTCCTGAAGGAAACCCTGCTCAATGTGGCCATTGAAGTAGAAGAAAACGGAAATCAGGAGGGCATACTGGTCAAGGGTCGCGGGGAATTTCAGTTGGCCATCCTGGTGGAAACCATGCGGCGTGAAGGGTATGAATTCTCCGTTGGTAGGCCGAGAGTGATTTTCAGGCAGGAAAACGGCCGAAAAACAGAACCCATCGAAAAACTCATGGTGGATTGTGAAGAACAGTTCATGGGTCTCGTGACGGAGAAACTGTCCTTGCGCAAAGGGCGCATGACCAACCTGGTCAACAACGGGATGGGGCGCGTCCACATTGAATTTTCCGTACCCACCCGTTCTCTGATCGGGTACCGGGATGAATTTCTAACCGATACCCGAGGTACCGGCATCATGAACTCCCTCTTTGACGGCTACGAGCCTTTCCGAGGAGACTGCCCCAGCCGGTTTACCGGTTCCATCGTGGCGGACCGTTCAGGGCAAGCCGTACCTTATGCGCTTTTTAATCTGGAGCCCCGGGGCCGGCTCTTCATCACTCCCGGGGAGAAGATCTATGAAGGGATGATTATCGGGGAACACAACCGCAGCCAGGATATCGACGTCAATGCCACCAAGGAAAAAAAGCTCACCAACATGCGTGCGGCGGGAAAAGACGACAACGTGCTCCTTTCTCCCATCAAGCCCATGACCCTGGAGCAAACCATCAGCTTCATCCGTGACGATGAACTGGTGGAGGTTACGCCACTTTCCATACGAATGAGAAAGGGCGTGTTAAGCGCTCAGAAAAGACATCTCGTTCGTTCTGCCAAAATAAAAAAACTGACGTTGGAGGACAGCTGTTAGCTCTTGGCTATTAGCGATTGGCCGTTAGCTTTTTGATATCAAAACCATATCCATCAACGGCCTCATATGGGAAAATACATGTTTCAACGCAAGAAGATATTCTCTAACGCTTGATTTTTTTTAAGCTAACAGCTAATAGCTAAAGGCTGATAGCTTACTAGAGGAAACATCTCCATGAAGCATGTCCAATTCAAAACGGTCACGCCCTTTCTCGTTTTTTCCATTATCATCTTTTGTCTTTCAAGTCCTTCATTTGGCACCAATGAAAAAGATGTGCCTTCCCAATCGAAAAACCTCCAATTGATCGGCGCCCGCTACACTCCGGTTGAAATGGACCGTTATCCGCTCGCGGGCCTTGATCTTGAAAGCCCCCGGGAAACGTTCAGGGCCTTTCTGGTCAACATGAGCTGGGCTTATTCGGCATCAACCAAGTATGGGACAAGGAGCCGGAAAGCCATGGCTTTCGTGGAAAAAGCGTCCAAATGTTTAAATCTCAGCAAAGTTCCGCCCACCATGGTTCATGCGGTGCGTATCGAATCCGCCTTCCTCCTGTTGGAGATTTTGAACCGCATCGACCTGCCGCCGTTTGGCACCATACCGGACAAAGCGACCATGAAGGCGCAGGGGTGGAGCCGATGGACCATCCCCCACACGGAGATCATCATATCAAGAGTTTCAGAAGGGCCCCATGAAGGAGAATATCTTTTCAGCCCCAAGACGGTCAGCCGCCTGGAGGCTTATTATAAACATTCCAGGCATCTTCCCTACAAGCCGGACACCTGGAAAAAGCCCTATGAATCCTATATATACTCACCGGGCGAACTGATCCCGCACCAATGGATCGAGCAACTGCCCAAATGGACCCAAAAACCGTATTTCGGACAGACCCTCTGGCAGTGGATTGGCCTGTCCCTTTCCCTCCTTCTGGCGGCGCTGTTGGTCTGGGTTATTTACCGCATCGAGTACCGCCGAAGAAACAAAAAAGGAGAAGTGACCTCCGCATGGCGATTCGGCAAACTCCTTTTTCCCGCCAGCGGCATGGCACTGGCCTGGATCGCTGAGGCGTTCATCGACCAGCAGTTGAACATCACCGGGACGCCACTCATAGTGACCAACTTTTCATTGCGGCTCTTATTCTTCATTTTTGCGGCCGTGGCCATTCTGATCTTCAGCAATATCCTGGTAAACGGCATCACATCCAATGAAAGGCTGCAGAAAAGAAGTATTGACAACAATCTGGTCCGGCTCAGTCTTCGGGTCCTCACCCTGGTAATGCTGTTTGTCCTTTTCTGGTATGCAGCCGATTATTTCGGCCTCTCTGTCACCGCGGTATTCGCCTCCGCCGGAATCATGGGCCTGGCCATTGCCATGGCGGCCCGGGAAACCCTGGCCAACTTTTTCGGCGGCATCAGCATCCTGCTGGATAAACCCTTTACCACCGGAAACTACATCATCCTGGATTCGGGTGAGCGCGGCGAAGTGGTGGATATCGGCCTCCGCAGCACCCGCATATTAACAAGGGATGAAATTCTCATCTGCATCCCCAACTCCGTCATCACCAACGTCAAAATCGTGAACGAAAGCGCCCCGGAGCACCGGTTCCGAATACGGATCAAAGTGGGCGTGGCCTACGGGTCGGACGTTGAACAGGTGGAAAAAATTCTAATGACGCTAGCCCACAAAAATGAGCTGGCGGTCAGAGACCCGGCACCCCGCGTACGCTTTCGCGCCTTTGGAGATTCTTCCCTTGATTTTGAACTTCTCTGCTGGGCCCGAAGGCCTGAGGAAAAAGGGCGGCTCATCCATTCACTGAATAAAGAAATCTACAACGCCCTGAATGAAGAAGGGATTGTCATTCCATTTCCTCAAAGGGACATTCATATCTTTAATTCTTCGGAAAATGTGCCGGATGTGGCTGACCATCAGACGGAAAAACCGAAAGCTAACGGCTAAAGGCTCAAATCATCGGTCGCAAACCATAAGACGGGACGTATCGGCAAAAGCCACTTCCATTTTCTGGTAGGCAACCCCCGTTACAATCCCTTTGCCAAAAGTCTTGTGGTCGATAACATCGTCGGTCTGGTAAGACCCTTCCATGGTATAGGGCAACGGCTTTTTTCCCTCAAATTTTTCCGCCAGCTTCTCGAAAATAGCGGCAGGATCCAGTTTCCGGGTTTTTGCACTCGCCCGGGTCCTTTTTTTTGCGGGTTTCTTGACCGCTTTTTTTTTCTCAGGGTGGTATTTGTGCTCACTGCCACAGGTGCGGCACTGAACGCGTTCCACAATGCCCTCACTGTTGTGCAAAACCACCGTATGGGTCAATGGAAGTTTGCACTTTGTACACTGGGTCTCCAGAATCTGGGCCACAGGCGTTCGGTCTTTATCCTTAGTTTTCATAATTTCCCCTTGAAAAAGGTTCGCATCCTAACGTCTCCCCAAAAAAGCCGTGAGGCGCTTAATTGCTTCATCGAGGGTTTCATCTTTTTTACAGAAACAGAATCTGGCCAGTTCTTTTCCCCGGCTTCGGCCGTTCCAGAAGCAGGAGCAGGGGATGGCCGCCACACCGGCCTTCTCCGTCAGCGTACGGCAGAAGGAGACGTCGTCATCATACCCCAAACTTCGAATATCCGCAAGGAGATAGTATGTGCCGGCGGTGGGGAACACGTTAAGCCCCAGGTTTGCCAACGCATCGGAAAGGCGATTTCGTTTCTTCGTATAGTCCATCAGGAGTTCATGGTAGTACGTATCCGGAAAATCGGTGGCAAAGGCCATGGCTTCCTGCAGAGGCCCCTGTCCACAAAAGGTGATGAACTGATGGCTCATTCGGACGGCATTGGTGAGAGAAGGCGCCGCCATGACATAACCGATCTTCCAACCGGTCATGGAAAATGTTTTGGCGGTTGAAGAGATCACAAAGCACCGATTCTTGAGTTCGGGTATATTCAGCATGGTGATGTGTCTACCGCCATCATAGACCAGATGTTCATAGACCTCATCCCCGATGGCATACGCGCCGAACTTTTCACATAACGCCCCAATGAAGGAGAGCTCTTCCCGACTGTAGGTCTTGCAGCAGGGATTCTGAGGATTATTGACCAGAATGGCTTTGGTGCGTGGATTGAATGCCGCGGCCAATTTCTCTCTGGGGAGTGAAAAATCCGGACCCTCCAGTGAAACATAGCGGATTTTTGCCTTCGCCATGGTCGCCACAGGCGCATAGGAATCGTAGCTGGGCTCCAGAAGAATCACTTCATCACCGGCCTCAACAATACCCATAAGCGTTGCGCACAACCCTTCGGTAGCGCCGCTGGTCACCGTAATCTCCGTATCCGGGTTCAAATCCACATCATAAAACCGCTTCATCTTCCGGGCCACCGCCTCACGAAAGGCCGAAATCCCGTAAGAAAGCACATACTGGTTGGGCCCCCGGCAAAAGCGCCTCGGCCGCTTTTTCGCGAATGACCCTCGGTCCGTCAAAGTCGGGAAATCCCTGGGACAGGTTGACGGCGCCGTGTTTATTGGCCAGTACACTCATCTCTGTAAAAATAGAAGTTCCAAAAGGTCGAAGCGCGGGTACCACGACCTGTTCTGTTTCACGCATTTCTTTGTCTTGCACTGAAAATTCTCCTGGTCGTAAGCATTTAGCTATTGGCTATTAGCCTTTAGCTGTTAGCATTTAAAGTTAAGGATATTTTACATCCACTTGTAAACATTATCAAAATAAATAGCCTCGCAAAAAGTCGTCACCCCGTTGAAAAACGGGGTCCAGTGCTTTTTAAAGTGCCTGATTGCACTGGATTCCGGCTTTCGCCGGAATGGCACAACGAGAGCATTTTCGACTTTTTACGAATACAGCAAAATAAAGCTACGATGCCTCCAGTGTCTCAAAAAAGGCCTCCAGTCTTGTTCGGGTCTGCTCTTCGGAAAAGGCCCGGAAATCGGTGATGTCGGCCTCAATGATGACCGAAGGAACCTCCAGGCGGTCCATGAGGATCCGTTTGAGGTCGTACTGACCCACGGAGTAGGGCTTGCAGCTTTTGGCCGAGTGAATGACCAGACCGTCCACCTGATAATCCCGGATCAGGCGTTCCATCAATTCCAGACGATGGTTGAGGCTATTGTTCAAAATCACCTGACCATAGGTTCTGGCCATGGACTCAAAGGGCTTTTCCACATCCATGTGGGCGGATGTTTCGGCCCATGCGTTGGTGTAGGTAGCGGTGACAAAGTTCATACCTCTTTCGGCAAAAAGATTCGAAAAGTCACGCACCTTGTACCAGATGGCGATGTTGTCCCACATGAGCCGTTTCTGTTCGTGGCGCAGTGCACCGATGCCCTGATCGACCCGTTCTTCCAACTCTGCCAAAAGTATCTGATAATACCCAAGGGCCACGGGAAGGCCCCTGAGGGAAACAACAGGAGCCAGGTGAACAAAAGCGTCAAATATGGTCATTGGCGCGGGCCTTCGCTGCATGGTTTCCAAAATCCGACCCCAGCAACGCGACGTATCCTTTGCCAGATGAATCACCTGACTGAAAGTTTCTTCCTCAAAGGCTTTACCGCTTACCCGCTCCAACACGGGAACCATTTCCTCCAATTGGTTCACCATGTAATCAATGTCTTCCTGTCGGATGTTCTCAAAGTTGTAAGGGGTATCAAAGAGCAGCAGGGGAACTTTCAAACGGTGGGCCAGCACACGGTACCAGTATAGAACGGTCTGACAAATGTTGTTGGAGGCAAACAGAAGATCCGGCGAGGGCAGTTTGCCCACGGGGGTTTTTCCGGAAAGGGCATGTCCCAGATCGATACGGGCATAAGAGCAGAGATCCTGATGATATCCATTGTCTTCGGCAATAGCGCAGTACTCCGGACCGAGGCGTTGTGCTCCGCATAATGCTCCATGATTTTCGGGATAAATGGTATAAAAATCAAATGCCCGAAGCAGCTCGACCGGGGCCCCACTGGTAACCCAGGCCACCGGTTTGGCCCCTTTTGCATACCGGGCAAGGAAATAATGACGGGTCATGATTTCCTTTAGGCGAACGGCGCATTTGAGCCTTGGGCCAAAGGGGGAATCCGTACTTGCGGGACGTTTCTTTTTACCCTTTGCGGCAAGCCCCATCGCAACAGGCGCTCCCAGATCCTTCATGAAATTATACGCCAACCGTTGTTTCATGGACATGGAATTTTGCTCCTCACCTTAACATCTCAACAAACGCTTCTACTCGGGTGGCCAGCTGACCGCTCAGGGGCTGATTCACTTCCAGGTCCAGAATCAGGGTCTTCAGCCCCGCCTCTTTTGCCGCGGCAACCATCTCGGGCACGTCAAAACATTCCGGTTCACAAAATTTGATGACACAAAAGATGATCCCTTGAGCCTCAGACGCTTGAGCTTTATCCATCATGAAATCGATCCGTTCCTGAATGGGTGAACCCCGAGTGGGACAGGGGGGCATGGCAAAATAGTTTTCAACCAGAATTTCATAGGGGTCCTGGGCCTCTCCAAAGCGCAAGGGCATTCTTCTACCACAGCTCAGCAGGTCGTCGTCCACAACCCGAACCCCTTGCTGATCCAGAAGTCGCAGAATTTCAGGGTGGGGAAGGATACCGCTTAGAATGACCGCGGGTCCCTTTAGATTCTCCCCTTTGGAAACGGCCAAAAAGGTTTCAAAGCCAGAGAGAAAATCATCGGGATGCTGGTATTCCGCCAAGCGGACGTTGCGGTAAAAGCTAGTGTTGGAAGCGGCGATTGCACCTGAACGTCTCATTTCGTAAGCATCCGCAAGTCGTCTATGCAAATCCAGACCTTGCGTCACCCGCCGCTTTAGTTCATCGGAACCCACGGGACCCAGGTGTCCTTCGAGTACCCCGGCCAGAGATTTGAGCTGGTTGGTGTAATAATCACGGGTACTTTTCCCAAATGGTGCTTTCGGGTGATAAAAAAAACAGCAGGGAATTTCGAGCCCCAGATAGTCATTGACGACAGAGGCCAGGTTCTGAATGGAGTCACAGGTGTGGGGGAACAGAAATCCATCCAAAATTTTGGTCTTTCCCTCAAGGATCAGCGCCAGACCGGACTTAACCACTGAACAGATATACGGCTGAAGATGCACATTGGCATTCGCCGTTTCAATGGGAGGATCCCATATCTCCACGGGAACGGCATTCATGGCCCAGAAAATCTCTCTCGGGTACTGGGCTGGAAAGACACCGAAAAGTCGTCGTCCCATCTCTTTCTGCCGGAGCAAATAAGCGCTTCGGGTCATAATGTTTCCTTTCAGGGCTTCGGATCTGGATAGACACACTGCGGCACTCTAAAAGAAGAGCGGGCAATCTGTCAAGGTTCATATCCCCTTGACACACCTTTCCATTTTTCATATTTTCCTTTCCAGAATTGAAAAATAATTTTGCACTTTGTGATCATTAATATCATTTTTTATTCGAGGACCAAAACCATTGGAGGCCGATAAAACAAACGCTCCGCCGCACTCCGAGCTTTTTATTCGGGATCACCTGGCAGGGTATCGTACGGAACTGGCCAACCGCAGGACATTTCTGGCCTACATTCGCACCACCTTGTCTCTGGTTGCAGCCGCATTGGTATTCATCAAATTCTGGCATCATCCCCTTGTGGTGGGCTTTGGATGGTCTCTTCTGCCCGTCAGCGCCATTATTCTCGTTCGAGGATTGCTGATTTACAGGCGGGTCAACCGGGTTGTTCGCAGGGAAGAGGAAAAAACAGGGGAGACTGAAGGACCTTTTGCTAAAACGAAAACCGAGAGGAAATCGTGATCGGCTGTCAGTCCAAACCCCTCACTGCCCTTGAGTTGGAAAGGAAAAAATGGGTATGCGATGTCACAAAAGCCCTGATCCGCATCACCTTTTCACCTTTCTATCTTCTTGAAACCTGCGGCAGAGAACACCTGCCCCGTAAGAAAGCGTATCTCATGCTGCCCAAACACCAGTGCTGGCAGGATATTCCCCTCATTGCCGCTGCCACGCCCCAGCCCCTCTATTATGTGGCCAAACACGAGCTTTTTGAAAATCCCCTCATTAGCAGGCTCCTGAAAGCCCAGGGCGGCATTCCGCTGAATCGACAAAAACCTCTTAAGAGCAGAGATGCTATCAGGGCCATGATGCAATTCCTAAATAAAGGAGAGGGCGTGGTGGTTTTTCCCGAGGGCACCTACTATCCCAACCGGATGGGCCCCGGAAAGGGGGGCATCCTGAAACTCATCATTTCACGATTGGCATTGCCGTTAATCCCCGTGGGAATTCGCTACCGTGTGGAAGGACACAGAACCCGGGTAACGGTCTCTTTTGGCGCCCCTGTTTATCACGCAAAACGAAACGCCAGTGATGAAACCCTTGACCAAATCATGGTGACCATCGCGAAACTTTCAGGTCTTGATGCATTCGTAAAAAGTCGAAAATGCTCTTCTTCCGTCATTCCGGCGAAAGCCGGAATCCAGTGTTATCAGTCACTTAGAAAAGCGCTGGACCCCGTTTTTCAACGGGGTGACGACTTTTTACGAGACCGTCAGGTCTTGAAACACAAAAAAAGGAAACGCAATCTAATGAACAACATTAATAAAATTTATCAAGTTATTGACGCCTATCGGGATATTATCATTTCACTACAAAGGGATCTGACAGCACGGGTGGCCCTGGGGCCATTAAACGGCGGAAGCGGCGAACATGAAAAAGTTGATTTCATCCATCACCTCCTGCGCGACATGAAACCGGAAATGATTCAGGAAATCCACGCTCCCGATGAAAAGGCTCAAAATGGCTATCGCCCCAACCTGATCGCCCGGTGGGAAGGCATTCAAAAGAGTCCCGTGGTGTGGGTCCTGGCCCATGCGGACATTGTACCCCCTGGGAATCTGTCCCTGTGGGAGTGCGACCCTTACAAAATCAAGGTGGATGGTGACCGCATCATCGGCCGGGGCGTCGAAGACAATCAGCATGGGTTTGTCAGTGCCTTTCTTGCGCTCAAAGCCATACTGGATTCCGGAGTAAGGTTGAAACGTTCCGTCGGCTTGATCGTTGTGGCGGATGAAGAGACGGGAAGCCGGTACGGCCTCAGCTACATCCTAAAGCACCATGGAGGCATCTTCAGTCCGGAAGACCTCATCATTGTTCCGGATGCAGGCAACGAGGACGGCACCATGATTGAAGTGGCCGAAAAATCCATGCTGTGGATGAAGTTCACCGTTAACGGCCGGCAATGCCACGCCAGCACACCGCAAAAGGGGAAAAACTCTCTGGTGGGTGCGGCCAGGCTGATCCTGGCCCTGGCAGAACTCAAAGAGAAATTTGCATCCACCAACCCCCTTTTCAGCCCGCCTGTTTCCACCTTTGAACCGACCAAATTCCTGGCCAATGTTTCCAATGTCAATACCATTCCGGGAAAAGAAACATTTTATATGGACTGCCGAATTCTGCCCGAGCACAATGTGGATGATGTTATTGAAACCGCTAGACAAATTGCTTCGATGGTGGCTGCTGAAACAAAACTCCATATCGAAGTGGAAAGTGAACACCGGCATGACGCGCCTTCGCCCACCCCGGCCACAGCACCCGTGGTAGGGGCTCTCAAAAAAGCCGTGATGACCGTAACGGGACGTGAGGCCAAACCCATGGGCATCGGCGGCGGCACGGTAGCGGCTTTTTTCCGGGAAGCCGGTCTTCCCGCAGCGGTATGGTCCACTTGTCCTGATACGGCTCACCAGCCCAATGAGTGCTGTCTGATTTCACATGTCATAACCGATGCCAAAGTATTTGCCGCCATTTACCAGGATATTGAAAGTGCATAAACACGGATATTGAGCCGCCAAAAGCCGATTTTTTTGAATTGACACCCCTAAAACAAAAGGATAGGTTGGCCCTTGATTGAACCAAAGGGACTCTCCCCATGTCTCTCCTTTAATCGCAGTCTTAACCGCGCGGACAGCTGATTGCGGTATTGGAAGGCTCCCTTGTAAATATTAAGGTCTCAGCAGGAATTATCACATGAAGGTCAAATTCTGGGGAACAAGGGGTTCCATCGCAGCACCGGGTAGGGACACCGTCGTTTACGGGGGTAATACCTGCTGCGTTGAAATACTTCTGAATTGCGGCGAAACGGTTGTCATTGATTCGGGTTCCGGCATACGCCCCCTGGGGGATCACATGATGGCCACCCGGGAAACGGTGGACATCCATCTCTTGATGACCCATGTGCACTGGGATCACGTTCAAGGCTTTCCCTTCTTCGACCCGGTGTTCAAACCGATGACCCGAATCGCCGTGGACGGCGCTCCCAGGTGTATCAAGGGGTTGCGCGCTATTTTTGACTCGGGAATCGGGGATGGGTTTTTCCCCATCCGTTTTGAACATTTGAGGGCCGAAATCCGTTACCTCGATCGGCTTTGCTACGGACCCTTGAAAATCCAGAACACCACCATCACCACCGTTCCCCTCCCAACACCCTCAAGGGGGATTTGGATTCCGTTTTGAAGAAGACGACAAATCTTTCGTGTTCCTCACGGACAACGAACTGACCCGGAAAATCTGGCGGGGCAAGCGCATTGAAGACTTCGTTCCGTTTTGCCGGGACGCAGATATTCTGGTCCACGATGCTCAATTCCTCCCCGAAGAAATCGAAACCTACCGCGGTTGGGGACACTCAGATTACAGCACGGCGCTTGAACTGGCCGTGAAAGCCGGGGTAAAGCATCTGATACTGTTTCACCATGAACCTTCCAGGACGGACAAGGCCGAAGCGCTTATCGAAAAAAAGTGCCGGAAACTTGCCGGTAAACACAGCGCGGACATCAAAATTGAGGCTGCCAGGGAAGGCAGTGAGCTGACACTTTAATGGCCCATCCCAAAAACAAAGAGATCGCGCTGGTCCTGGGCGGCGCCCGGAGCGGAAAGAGTTCCTGGGCACTGGACCACGTTGAAAACTCATATAATTCCTATATGTTCCTGGCCACTGCTGAAGTCATGGATGAGGAGATGGCCCAGCGCGTAGATCTGCACCGTAAAGCCAGAGGGCCCAAATGGCAGGTCAGGGAAGAGCCCCTTGACATTGCGGGAGTGCTGGAAGCAGGGGATGCTGACACTGAAGCCGTCCTCATCGACTGCATGACCATCTGGCTAAGCAATGTACTGCTAAAAAAGGGGGCAGACAGGGTTCCGGCCTATCAGACGGCCTTCATTGACGCCCTGGCCCGAAGTACGCAATCGGTGATTATCGTCGCCAACGAAGTGGGATCCGGCATTGTTCCGGAACACCCTCTGGGCAGGCAATACCGGGACATGGCGGGGTCCCTCAACCAGAAGCTGGCATCGGCTGCCGATAAAGTGGTCTTGGTCGTGGCAGGGCTTCCCCTCCATTTAAAGCCATCCCCCTGTCTATAAAAGCCTCAATACATCATTATGAACTCTTTACAGCCCCACATCCGCCGATCGATTCTGGTTATTTGGATTGCGTCCGTGCTGACGGTCGTTTACCTGTCCCTCTCCCCCAGAATTGAGTTCCCCTATGATTTTGACAATGCGGACAAGGTGTACCACATGCTCGCATACCTGTGGCTTGCCGCCCTTCCCTTTTTCGCATTTCTGAGTTCCAAAGAAGCCCTTGTCGCAACCCTCAGCATGATTCCTCTGGGTGTCGGCCTGGAAATTGGGCAGTATTTCGTGCCGGGCAGATTATTTTCGCTGGCCGACATGGCAGCCAACTGTCTGGGGGTGATTTTGGGGATATGGCTGGCCCGATTTGCAAAACGCCTTCGTTTTCGCTCTTCCAGCGTTTGAATGAGCCCATTAATTCATCGTTTAATACCGCTTACCCGTTGAAGATACAATCGTGGGCTTCCTCGTAAATCTTTTTCCAAAGGTCTTCGCCGCCAAAGCTCTCCACGTAGACCTTCATCTTGGGCTCGGTCCCGGATGGGCGAACGGCAAACCATGAACCATCCTGCAGTGTGACCTTGACCCCACCGATGGATGCACCGTTTCCGGCCGCAGTGGTCGCAACGGAGACAATCGGCAGACCGGCCACCGAAGAGACTTTAACGGATTCAGGGGTAAAATCTTTCAAAACCTGCCGTTGCGCCTGGGATATGGGGCCATCCGCTCTTTTATAAAAGGGCGCACCATGTTTGGGGACCAGTACATGGTCATAAATATCAGCCGGCGTTTTTTCGGTTTTTGCTATAATTTCAGCTGATAAGAGGCCCGCCGAAAAACCGTCCTTATCCGTGCACCAGGCCTTTCCGTCCATTCTCAAAAAAGTTGCCCCCGCACTCTCTTCACCCCCGAAAGCCAGATTGCCTTTCAAAAGCCCTTCAACAAACCACTTGAACCCTACCGGCACCTCATAAAGGTCCCTTCCCATATCCCGGACCACCCGATCGATCATGGTGCTGCTCACCAGGGTTTTCCCGATCTTAAGACCGGATCCCCATGACGGGCGATTCTGCAGCAGATACCAGATCGCGACGGAGAGGTATTGATTGGGATTCATGAGCCCCGTGGGACAAACGATACCGTGGCGATCGGAATCCGGGTCATTTCCCCAGGCTACATCAAACCGATCCGCCATGGCAATGAGATTTGCCATTGCCCATGGGGACGAGCAGTCCATACGGATCTCCCCATCTCCATCCAGCGGCATGAACCCGAAAGCCGGATCCACAACGGAATTTACAACTTCTATGTTCAGCCCGTAGGTTTCCGCGATAAAATGCCAGAAATGAACCCCGGATCCCCCCATGGGATCCACACCCATTCGAATCCCTGATTCCCGAATGGCTTTCATGTCAACCACCTGATCCAGCGCTTTGACAAAAGGCGAGATGAAATCCTCCTTATGGGTGGTCGATGCTCCGAGGGCCTTTTCGTAGGAGATCCGCCTGATGTGGTTTTGATCAGGTCCCATGAGCTGGTTGGCACGATCCTCGATCCAGCGGGTTTCCGACACATCGGCAGGACCGCCGTTGGGAGGATTATATTTGAACCCCCCGTCACGGGGGGGATTATGGGAAGGTGTAATAACCACCCCGTCCGCTTCCCGATTCGACGGATTCCGGTTGTGATCGACAATGAAAAAGGAGATAACCGGTGTCGGCGTATACTCATCTTTGTCATGAATCACTGCTTCAACGCCATTGGCGGCAAACACCTCTAGAGCTGTCCGAAATGCCGGCATGGAAAGAGCGTGGGTGTCAAAACCCATAAAAAGCGGCCCCTTGCGGCCTTTTTCTGAACGAAAATCACAGATGGCCTGGGCAATTGACGNCACCTGCCGCTCGTTAAAGGTCCCTTTCAAAGAGGACCCTCGATGTCCCGATGTACCGAAAGAAACNGCTCCCAACGTGTTGCAAGTATAATANGCGGATACCAGTTCAGGAATATTTTCCAACTTGGATTGTGGGGCCGGCTTTCCGGCCAACCGATGAAGGGTCATCGTCTGCTCCTTTCAGAAGTCATTCACGCAACCAATTTTAATTCCTAGAATAGACCTATTTTCGAGCTTTTATCAACAGGAATTATGGAAAAGAAAGCATTTTGGTCTATTACAAATTCCTGCCTTTTTCCGACAACGCGGCGACAGCGGCAATGATGCCCGCACCCTTTCCGGAACCGTCTTTGAAATGGACCAGCGTTATTCTTTCCGCTTTTTCACCATGAATTTCCTTGAACACTTCCGTCATTCTGGCATGGAACCTTGGGTACTTCTCAAAAAGTGAGCCATCAATTCCCACCGTGTGCACATCTTTGAGTTCCGGATCGATCCAGGTCAACACCGCGGATATGGCCGCTGCGCCAAGCCTGGCAGCCCTGGTTGAAACGATCCGGCACAGGCGTTTGACCTTCATTTTGTCTTGAAGTGTAATATTTCCAATGCCGTTTGTTTCGAAAAATAATGCGACGTCATCGAGGCGGTCTGTTTTATCCCCTTCGATCCGGGACATGTCTTCAGCCCTCAGAAAACCCCTTTCATGAAAATAAAGGGCCGCCTGGGTTTCATTTACGAAGATGAAACCCTTCTCCATGAGATCCAATAGAACAAGCCTCGCAATCTCGCCTAAGTACATTCCGGATACCATCTTCTCCAAGACCATGGCGCCTGGATTGACCGAAGCCTCATCCAGCCTTCCGTCATAACCGGTCTGCCTCACTTTATCGAAATTACCCCACTCCATATTGATGATCATATGCCCTTTGCGGAGCGGTGCATTGAATTTTTCTATTCTCGAAACCGCCTCCCGGTAGCACGCATTGGTCCCGGTGCCCATGATAACCCCCACATCACAGGCAGGATCGACATAGCTTCCGGCAGCCAGGGTCCCCACCGTATCGTTGGCAAGGGCTATAACATTGATGCAGCGGATATCTTTCCGTCTCAAAGCTTCATTTAAGAGCACGATGACATCCTGTCCCTGAACGCCCGTTGCCGTAAACCCTTTGGTCCAGACAATCAGCCGGCCGGCGGCGATACCGGTTTGTTCAACGGGAAAAGAAAATATAAAAGCGAGATTGTAAGTTTTATTTCTATCAACCTGGTTTTCCTTCAAAAACGCACCAATTCCGTCAGCAATAAAATCGAAAAGCGATAACCCAGTCCCCTGCATGTCCTTCCGGGGAATGACGAATTTGCTGGCCGCATGAACACTGGCTTTTCTCTTGCCGTCAAGTTTGACGGCCATCACCCTGAAGTTCGTTCCCCCCAGATCGAGAGCCAGAAACTCACCCTTTTCGTGCCCTTTCGGTTTATCGATAAACGAAGGGATCATCTTGAGGGAACTCACTTCACCACGCAGACCTTTCCCCATTTCAGCGTGAAAATCCTTGGTCATTACGCGGATATCCCCTACTGAAATTGAAAATATTTCTTCCAGATACGAAAAGAATTTTTCACAGCCAACCGGTGAGGCATCGATCATGGATTGCTCCAATTATCCAATTCAATCTACCAGCACAAATATTGAGGAACCACTGAAAAAACATGCAACAAGTGCTGGCTTTTTAATGCCAAGAACTTTATAATCCGCACAAAAAAACATAGCTTATGTGGTTAAAATGCGCAATCCAATACCACCGTTTCGGGAGTATTTAAGATGATCTTGCCGAGCCGAAAAGGAACTTTCCACCAAAATGCCAAGACCCATCTGTTCAAAAGTCTGAGCACCCTTTCTCTCCTGGCAGTGCTGTTCATGCATTTCGGCTGCGCCGCCACCCCGGATCGTTTCTACATTCCAAAGGGCATTCCCATTGGGACCGGAACGGTGCTGAATCCCACTTTTAAGGTGGTTGGGTATGCGGATATTGAAAATGCACAACCAAACGAAGACTGGGTTCAAATCGGCGCGGAAACCCACGATTGGCTGGCGAACCTGAACCGCTGGACAGATACGGCCGTAAACCTGCTGCAAACAGAGCTGAACAAGCGGGGCATTGTGTCAACGGTGAATACACCCACCGTTTTTGAACTGATCCTATGCCGGAATAGTGACAACCCCATAGAGGGGCACCTCTTTACGGACGTGAAGCAGGTGGGCTGCCCTCTGGATACGGACCGGGACGGCGTGCCGGATCTTCTGGATCAGTGTCCCGGAACCCTTCTGGATGTGCCGGTGAACCGCGCTGGGTGTCCATTGGATATGGACGGTGACGGTTCGCCCGATTACAAGGACCGTTGCCCGGGAGAGCCCGCGGTAAAGAAAGGTTCTGAAAACCCCGCACAAACCCCTAAAGAGAAACCCGCTCAACAGCCGCCGTTGTCTGTTTCCAAAATCTGTTCGGCGAAATCAAGCCGCTTCACGGTGGCAGGTTCTGTTCCGCCTGACATGGTGATACAACTGATCAAGCGAGAGCTGCAGAAGAACCAGATCGCACTCTCGGAAACAGCCCAGAACACCTTTACGTTCTCCATGACGAATGAACAGTGGAAGGAGATCCGGGACCCTCTGGAGCTGGAACTGGGCCGAAGAGGCGTAAAACTGATCGACGGCCCCCCTCGGATATTTCGACTTTCCATTACCTGGGCAGAGCTGTTCTGGACATTTCACGATGTGGGGTGCCGGCTCAATCTGGCGGTTGAAACAAATGATGCGCGCATGAAGAATTACGCGGTGTCAACCCTTGCCCTGGATTTGTATACCAGCTGCGATGAGGCGGTTTCAAAGGCCGTTTCACGCATGTTCATGAAAGAAAGAATCATTGTAGACACGGATATCGACCTTGTGCCTGACTTACGGGATGAATGTCCTGACACCCCCAACGGTGTGGCGGTGGACAAAGTAGGCTGCCCCCTGGATACGGATAAAGATGGGGTGCCCGATTACATGGATAAATGTCCCGGCACATTGAAAGGGGTTGGGGTGAACACCGAAGGATGTCCTCTGGATGCCGATAGCGACGGGGTTCCTGATTTCCAGGATGAATGCACCGAAACCCCCAAAGGCGCAGTGGTGGACCAACAGGGGTGCCCGGTGGACTCGGATGCAGATGGCGTGGCTGATTATATGGACGAGTGTCCCAACACGGAAAAAGGCGTGGCAGTTAACAGCAGGGGATGCCGCAAAAACCCCAAAAACCGCTATGTCCTCATCCCGGACCTGGATGGAAAGGTGGGACAGCTTGATGTCTCCAGCGAAAAAGGCTCACAGGTTCTAAACAAAGCCTTTGAAGCCACCGGATTAAACCGGGCCGATGAGGTCCCCAGCACCCCCAAAATAATGGATGAAGAAGAGGTTAGACGGATTTTCAAGGATGCACTGGGTGCCCAACCCACACCCCCGGTTCACTTTCTTCTCTATTTTGTGACCGGCACCACGAACCTTACAACCAGATCCATGGATCAAATGCCCCAGGTGATGAAAACCATTCGAGACCGAAACTCCGTGGATTTGACGGTTTCAGGCCACACGGACCGTTCGGGATCAAAGGATTACAACCGCAAACTTTCCCTGGAACGCGCCAGAAAAGTAGCTGATTTTCTCATATCAAAAGGGGTCGACCGCAACATCATCGAAATCACCTCCCATGGTGAAGGGAATCCCCTGATCAAAACCCCCGATGGCGTGGCCGAACCCAGAAACCGAAGGGTGGAAATCGTAGTTCGTTAATTCCGATCAACTTCAGCTTAAAATTCCGCATTCCGCAATCCGCATTCCGCAATCCTACAGTTTCGACGCCCATTTTTGAACCATTTCAAAAATCCGCTCCTGACTGATGGGCTTTATCATATGGTCGTCCATGCCCGCTGCCAGGCACTTTTCCCGGTCCCCCGCCATTGCATTGCCGGTCATGGCCACAATGGGAACCCTTTTCACCGCTGATGGTGAATCTGAGATCCCGTCTTTTTCCTGGTTTGAGGCTTCAAATTCACGAATCGCTTTTGCCCCTTCCAGGCCATCCATAACCGGCATCTGAATGTCCATAAAAACGAGATCAAAAGCCTCGGGCGTTTCGGTATATAGCGTTAATGCTTCCTCACCGTCTTTGGCCGTGGTAACCTGGTGCCCTTCCTTGGCAAGCATTTTTTCTCCAAGTTTCCGGTTCACCAGGTTGTCGTCTGCCAGAAGAATCTTCAAATGTGCCGTTTCTCTAACCGGCAAAGGCCCTGTCAAAAACGGCAA
>JGI10211J34971_10001034_pt1 | contig 23247 bp, 21 predicted proteins | sample Etolagsediment_FD_34971 | JGI IMG/M metagenome (IMG submission 34971)
CAGAGGAGGCGGGCGGATATCGCTGGCCGGAGCTTCCCCTGAAAGATTATCCCGCGACGGGAACCCGATCCCGGGGTATGACGAAGCAGGTACTCTTTGATTCCAATACGTACCTTTCGTCGGAGTTACGCTATTTTGAAGCCGATCCGGCGGGGTACTCCGCTCTGGAACGGCACGATCACGTTCATACCGTCGTCATCATACGCGGCAGCGGGCACGTGCTGATGGGGGACCGGATCGAGCCGGTGTCGATATACGACGTACTCTACATTCCTCCCCGCACCTGGCATCAGTTCTACGCCGCGCCGGAAACGCACCTGGGGTTCCTCTGTCTTGTGGAGGGAGAACGGGACCGCCCGTTGCGTCCCGCTCCGGAGGAAATCGAGGAATTACGGCGCAATCCGGCGCTGCGGGACTGGGTGAAGGGGTAACAGCCGGCGCCGGGGCGATACCCGGAAAGAGTGCGGTGAACCGGACTACGTGATCTGCTTCAGGAATTCCAACCCTTTTCTGATGGAGGTTGGTCCGTCCGGTTCTGGCAGAAATTCGCCGGAAACATACCCTGTATACCCCGTGTCCTGCAGCGTGTGTATAAGAGTCGCAAAGTCGATGTGGCCCGCACCGGGGTACCAGCGGTTGGAGTCGGCTACGTGGAAGTGGAAGAGCCGGCTACCGCAGAGGCGGATGCTTTCCACCATGTCGGGTTCTTCGATGTTCATATGGAAGGTGTCAAGAAGCAGCCCGAGGGAGTCGTGTCCAACCGATTCCAGAAGGGCCAGCCCATCACGGGCGCTGTTGACCCATGCCGTCTCATAGCGGTTGATCGCCTCTATTGCTACACGGACTCCCCGGTCCGCCGCCATGCGGCTCACTTCCCGCAAACCCTCCCTGAGCCACCCGTCGGCCGCGGCGCGCAGCTCCGGTTTGGGAAAGACGCCGCGTACCAGCCCGATGATCACCAGCGCATCAAGTTCCGCCGCCAGGGCGATGTGCTGATCAAGACGCTCCAGAATGCGTTCACGGACCGCCGGGTCTTCGGCGGTGAGGGAAAGACCTTCGTCGCCCCACATCTGTCCGGTACCAACGGCGGGAATCTCCAGGTTGTGGGCTGCCGCCAGTGAGCGAAGCTCGGCTCCGCTCACCTCACCGGCATTCCGAACCGCCAGTTCAGCGCCGTCGTACCCCGCAGCGGCAACCGCTGCGAGGCTTTCTGCGACGCTTCCCTTGAACGAAACCGCCTCGAATGATGCCTGATGGGTGGAAACAACGACCGACAGTTTCATTCAGTTTCTCCTGTGGCTCTTTTACGCTTTGTCCCAGATGCCGATCTTCGGCAGTTCATGAACCGACTTCCAGCCGGGAGACATGGGTTCGCGGCAGAAGGGTTCAACTTCCTTCGGGTCACGGAGCGTAACTTTCCGCGGGTCGGGGACCGTTCCCGGCGGGAACGCTTCCCGGATATGGTCGTGTACCTGCGTGAGGTAGCTCAGGATTGCCGCGATGGGACGCTTTGCCTTATCCACGTGCGCTTTGCTGGGTGTTCCCACTACGCCTTCCGGGGTCGCATAACGCTCGATGGCAAAGTGGCCTTCACCTTCGGACCAGCGGCTGGGCCGGCGGTAGGGGTCTACGGAGAGGTCGAAATGACCGTCTTCGATGAACCGCTCCGGTGTGGAATCCTGGACGTACTTCATGTCGATCATCCAGGGAAAGAGAAGCTGCGCAACGGACGTCTCCGCCTCTGCGGCGTGGATGAAGTTGGTCTCCAGCGAGTCTTCGCGGTCGGTGACGTAGAAGAACTCCCGGACTGCACGGTGCCAGTCGATGACGCGCACAACGGCTGGAAGCTGAAACCGTTTCATGAACTCCTGAATGGCGCTTACGAGTGTCCAGAGGTGGCCGTGATTATTGACGAAGACGATCTTGCGGTACCCGTCGTCCCAGAGGCCCAGCATCGTATAGATCAGCGCTTCCTGTACAACTTCCGGGGGAAAGATCATCGTCCCGGCCATACCGAGGTGGTGGTGCGGATGGTTGCCGAAGTTGAGCGGCGGCAGACAGATGTTCGTCTCGTGCCCCTGTTTGGCGGTGAAACGGCGCACTCCCTCCACCAATTGGGTACACATGTAGGTATCCAGGCCGGTGTTGTTGTGCATTCCGTGGTTTTCCGTTACGCCGATCGGGACAAAAACGATGTCGTTTTTTTTGCGCTTTTCGATTGCGACGGCGCGCGGTGTCGTCTGGATGTAGGTGTACCCTTTGCCCAGTTCCGACTCCGAAGGGACGTCGTAGTCTTTCAGGATCTGCTCGATCTCCGGCATGGAGGCGTCCCAGAGTTTCTTTTTCAGTAAACCGACCTCGTTGTCTTCAAAAATGACTTCCGGATACTCGGTGGTAAGCCATACTTTCTTTGCCATTAAAATCTCCTTGTAATTGACGGAGAGAAGGGGCTTTGCAGCCCGTCAGAACTCCGACGTGAAATCGATCGCTTTCTTCGTGCGAACCGCGTCCGCGGCGGCGAAAGCCCATTCAACTGCCTTGAAGCCGTCTTCCAGGCTTACCCGGGGTTTCTTCCCGTCCTTTACGCACGCGACAAAGTCGGTCAGCTCCGCCAGATAGGTATCCTGCCAGTACTCAAAGAACGACTGGTGGCAGATCTCCTGCGCACCGTCTGTGCCGTAGTAAACGGAACGGTTTTTCCGCGGGATATTGCCCATCTGTATCGCACCGGCCGTACCGAAGATCTCCGCCGGAGCGTGGTACCCGTAAGCGGCGTTGCGGCTGGATTCCAGCTGTACCATCGTCCCGTTTGAAAACTCCATCAGGATGACGGCGTTGTCGATATCGCCGATCTCCGCGAGACCCTCGTAGTGGTACGCTGCGCCAAGGCCGAAGATCCGTACCGGATCGGCATCCAGCAGCCATCGCGCCGTGTCGTAATCGTGGGTCATCATGTCGGAGACCAGGCCGCCGCTGGTGGGACTGAACCGGAGCAGGAACTCCGGATCCATCATCCTGTCACGGGAAACCAACCGCAGAAAGACGGGTTTGCCGATTGCTCCCGATCTGATCCTTTCGCGGGCGGCGTTGAGATCGGCGTCAAACCGGTGGTTATAGCCAACCTGGAAGAGCACGTCACCCGCTTTGCGTATCTTGTCGGTGATGCGCCGGACCTCGTCCATATTCATGCCGATCGGTTTTTCCGAGTAGATTTTTTTTACGCCGGCGTCGACGGCGTCGCAGATCTGGTCGGCGTGTACTCCGGATGTCGAAGCAATAACGAGGGCGTCAAACTTACCCCGCTTCAGGAGCTCTTCGTAGGACGTCGTCGCGTATTCAACGGAGATATCCGCCTGGACACGATCCAGTTCCTCCTGTCGGACACTGCAGATTGCGCAGAGTTCCGCGTCCTGGACCCGATAGTGAATATTGCGGGCGTGCTCGTATCCGAGCCGCCCGAGTCCTACTAATGCAAGCCGTATCATGTATCGATCTCGAGCATCACCTTGAGGGCATCCGCCTTCTGGTGGACCGCTACGTCGAACGCGTCGTGGATCCTGTCGAAGGCGAAGCGGTGGGTGGTGAGCCCGGTGATGTCCACTTTGTCCTTGATGCGGTCCATGAAACGGATCGTACGCTGGGCAAAGTTCTTGGTGCCGCCGGAGCCGGTGATGGTGTAGGTTTTCCAGATTGTTTTGCCGATTTCGGTGGGTACCTTGCGACCGATCGAATGGCCCACCAGGTGAACCCGAGCACTGTGAGCACCGATGTCAAAGAGCGCGGCAATCGCGTTGTCATTCCCTGACGCTTCAACCAGTACGTCTCCGCCGCGACCGCCGGTGTTGTCCATGACCTGCTCAATCAGGTTGCGGGCGGGGTCTATTGCCACATCCACTCCGTACTTGAGCGCCCGCTTGCGGCGGGATTCGAGCGGATCGATCATGATCGTCTTTGCGCCGCTGGTCATGGCGACGATCGCAGCGGTCATACCGATGGGGCCGCCGCCGGAAATGATCGCAATGTCGCTGGCGTCAATGTGGTGTCCATTTCCCCAGACGCCGTAATAACCGATGGAGAAGGGTTCGTGCCAGGCACCAAGTTCCCAGCTCCAGTCGTCCGGCAGTGCGTGAACGTACTCCTCCTCCACGACCATGTACTCACCCATGCCGCCGGGGGAATCGGGCCGGAAGCCGATCTCGCGGAAGTTCAGGCACGCCGACGGCATGCGGCCTTCCTTGCAGTTGTAGCACTTGCCGCATCCCATGACGCAGTCCCCGATTACTTTGTTGCCGAGCTTCAGACCGCTGATGCAGTTGGAGCCAAGCTCAACGATTTCACCGGACCACTCATGGCCCATCGTGTACGGCGCAATATCGTAGCGCCCTTCGGCGCTGTGGCCTTCGAAACACTCCACGTCCGAACCGCAGATTCCGCAAGTCTTGACCTTGATGAGTACCTGACCGGGACCCGGCGTTGGCACCTCCATCTCTTTTATCCGGAGATCCTCCGGCCCGTGTAAAAAGGAAACCTTCTGCATCATGGCGCTGCTCCTTAAATATAAAATAAGTGTGTCGAACAGAAAAAATCAGTCGGCACAAACGCTATTCAATCATGGCGTTTACACATAGTCAAGTAAAAAGTTAAATAGAGCTGAAGATAAATATGTTCAAGGTTTAAGTCTATGCAGTAGGACGAAAGCGGAATATCGGAAAAACTGGTGATCGCAACTTCCCGACTTGACGGAGTCCTTTCCGGTTCACATCAGGGCGCTCGATACATTCCACCCGGCAACGGCTCTTTCTGTGCAAACCGGCGAGGCCGAAGGGGACAGAGGGAGTACCATTTGCACGCCGTGATGGCGATTCAGTATGGTCTCACCTTCTTCAGGTGCTCCTTCAAGTCCCTGTTCGCCTGCAGTACGGACTCACTTGACGAAACTTCCGGCACCCCGACGCGCCACCAGCTCTCGTAGCCGTGGGTCATCGACTTTCGGGTCACCTTGATATCGATCACTACCGGACCGTTGGCATTTTTTGCTTCGGTAATCGCGGTTTTCAGCTCATCCATGGTACGTACCGTATGCGCCTGCGCGCCATAACCGCGGGCGATGGACGCAAAGTCGAGTTTCAGGTAGTCACCGGTGAGTTTCCCGGTCGTCTTTTCGCGCTTGCGCCACTCGTTACCGTAGCTGGATATCCCCTGATTCGTCTGGAGATTATCGATCACCTGGAAACCGAAGTTGTCGAAGACAAGCGCGATGAATCGTACCCCTTCCTGGACCGCGGAGACGATCTCGCTGTGCAGCATGACGAAGCTTCCGTCGCCGACCATCGAGTATACTTCCCGGTCGGGTGCAGCCAGCCGCGCTCCGTATGCGGCGTTCACTTCGTAGCCCATGCAACTGAAGCCGTACTCCATGTGGTAGGAACCGCGGCTGCGTGGGCGCCAGACGCGCTGCATGTCGCCGGGGAGGCTTCCGGAAGCGCCCACAACGATATCGGTTGAGCCAAGGATTTTCTCGTTGAGTTCACCAAGGACGCGAGTCTGGCTGAGTCCTTCCGGATCGTCGGTGGCGTAGAGGCGGTCGACCTCGGCATTCCACGCATCCCGTGCCTTTTTGACCGCGTCGCCGTACACGGCGGTATAGCCGCGTGTTTTGAGTGCGCCGGAGAGCTGCCGCATCGCCGTCCCTGCATCGGCGGTGAAGGGGCAGGCGTCCATCTTGTATCCATCGAAGGCACTGACGTTGATCGTGACGATTTTCATTTCCGGGTTCGGGAAGGCGATTTTGCTCGCGGTGGTGAAATCACCCAATCGTGTTCCCACCGCAATAAGGAGGTCCGCGTCGCGGGAGATGACATTCGCCGCTTCGCCGCCGGTAACCCCGATTCCGCCCAGATTGAACGGGTGATCCCATGCGACGGTGCCCTTGCCCGCCTGCGTCTCGCCAAAGGGAATGCCGAAGTCCTCGGCAAAAGAAGCAAACGTGTCTCCCGCCTCCGAATACCGGACGCCGCCGCCCAGGATCATCAGGGGTTTTTTGCTGCCCGCCACGATGTCGGCGAGACGGTTCAGGGACGCGTCGGTGAGCGGGCGCCGGTCGATATGGTGAACCCTCTTGCGGAAAAACTCGACAGGGTAGTCGTAGCTCTCGCCCTGGGTATCCTGCGGCAGGCCGAGGGTTACCGCTCCGGTTTCGGCCGGGTCGGTGAGCACGCGCATCGCGTTGATACAAGCGCTCATCAGCTGATCCGGGCGGCTGATCCGGTCCCAGTATTTGCTTACCGGTTTGAACGCGTCATTCGCCGTGATGTTCGCGTCGATCGACTGCTCCAACTGCTGCAGCACCGGGTCGGGCTGGCGGCAGGCGAAGGTGTCTCCGGGGAGAAAGAGGACGGGGATACGGTTTACCGTCGCGGTAGCAGCCGCCGTAACCATGTTGAGCGCGCCGGGTCCCACCGAGCTTGTGACTGCGTAGATTTTCCGCCGGTTGTTCTGTTTGGCAAATCCGATGGCGGCGTGTGCCATACCCTGCTCGTTGCGGCCCTGCCGGAAGATGAGATTGTGTTCCGTCTCGACTATCGCTTCGCCCAGCCCTACGACGTTGCCGTGTCCGAAGATTCCGAATATACCCTCGACAAACTTGTTCTCAACGCCGTCGAACTCCACATACTGATTGTCCAGAAATCGGACGAGCGCCTGTGCCATCGTCATACGGATCGCTTTCATCGGTCTTCCTTGCGGGTGGCACCGTGGTGTTCGAGCACGGTCGTCAAATCGGCATCCGGCCAGATCGGCGCGGCGGAGTTCATAACCCACGTATGTTCGCTGCGGAAATTTCGCGAATCGGGTCCGAACCGGTCACCCGGGAGGTGCGGAATCATCCAGATGTAGTACATCGCGTACCCCGGCGCCGCGCACTGCGAGTGGGTCACGTGCGGGGGAATCGCATAGGTATCGCCCGATTTGACTTTGAAAACCTCGTCCTCCTGCTCTGCGTGACCCCAGCCCTGCGCCGGGAAGAATCGGTAGTGGTATACCTCCGGCTGCGCGTGGTCGTGGGGCGGGTAGCTGCTCCACTTCCCGGGGTTGTTGACTACTTCGCCCAGCACCATTGCGCTTTCCGGAGCGGTCGCGGCGTCGAAAATGGTGCGGACGGTGCGCGTGCTTGTGTCCTGAAGCGTTCCTTCACCGAAACGGTCGGAACGATAGTCGCCGGGCATCCAGAGGCGGGGAGCAAACTGTGCCGCGTTGGTAACACGCTGTACGGCGATCTCGACGTCGTCGTCGAGAGCGGAAATTTCGACCTCCGTCCCCGACGGGACGTGAAGCGCGACGGGGTCTTCGTCAAGCAGGTTGTACCGCTCGCACGTACGGTCGAATTTTACTCCGGCATTACCGGCGGGATCCACCGGTGCCCACGAAAAGGTGACTCGCCCGTTCATCAGCAGGAACGCCCGTTCTTTCTTCCTGGAGCAGCGGTACGTTTCACCGTGTTTCATGCGAAGAAGGCCAAAATCCATCAGCATGTCGGCGTGGCTTCCGTCTTCTTCCGATATCGCGGTGTATCCGCTGGGGAATCCCCGTTCCGGTGCTTTGATTATCATCGTGGCGCTCCTGGTTAATTCTGAAATATCGTATTGTCTGATATTAGGATGGAAAATGTCGCCTGTCAATAAAAGGCGCACGCCAACAGACACGGGAAAAATCGCTTTTTTGTTATGCAAACGCTTGCATTCCGGTAGATCTCCGCATACGATGGATCAATACGATACTTCGTCAGGAGAAAAATGATGATCCGAGTTGGAAATGCTCCGTGTTCCTGGGGCGTGATAGAAAACGTTGAAGGGAGCCGTCTCACCTGGGAGACGGTTCTGGACGAAATTGCCGCTACCGGGTATCTCGGTACTGAATTGGGCGACTGGGGTTTTATGCCTTCCGATCCGGCGCAGCTTTCCGCCGCGTTGGAGAAACGGAATCTGACGATGATCGGATCATGGGTTTCCGTCTATCTGCATGATCCCGAAAAACTGCAACAGAGTATTGACGAAGCAAAACGGACCGCCCGACTTCTGAAAGCGGTCGGTGGCGAAGAGCCCTTGATCATTCTGGGGAACGATCCCCATACCGATTACGTGCGCACAAAGAACGCCGGGCGTATCACCCCGGAGATGGGACTTTCGGAAGAGCGGTGGAAAGTCTTTACCGCCGGCGCAAACGCCGTAGCACGCGCGGTGCGTGACGAAGCGGGCCTGCGTACCGTCTTTCACCCGCACGTAGCCACCTATGTTGAGACGCCGGCGGAGATTGCCCGGTTTCTGGAGGGTACGGACCCCGATCTCGTGGGGATCGCATTTGATACGGCGCACCTTGCTTTCGGTGGAAGTGAACCGGTGGAAATGCTCCGGAATCATATCGACCGGATACGACACGTACACTTCAAAGGATTCAGCCGGGCGGCCGCGGACAGGACGCGCGTCCGGCAACTGGACGCGATCGAGGCGGTGGGCGAGGGCGTATTCTGCGAGCTCGCCGGTTCCGACGTCGATTTTTCCGCCGTTCTTTCGGTATTGCGGGAGAACGACTACGACGGGTGGATCGTGGTGGAGCAGGACGTCCTTCCCGGAACGGGTACGCCAAAAGACAATGCGCAGCGGAACCGGGACTTTCTGAAGGGGATCGGACTATGAACGGGAAGACGACGCGTCTGACGGTAGGACAGGCGCTGGTACGATTTCTGGACAACCAGTACCTGGAGATAGACGGCGAAGAGATCAAGTTCGTTCACGGTATCTTTGGAATATTCGGCCACGGTGTCGTTGTGGGCCTGGGCGAGGCGATTCAGGAACCGGACCACGGACTGGTCTTTTATCAGGGACGAAACGAGCAGGGAATGGCTCACGCGGCGATGGCTTTTGCCAAGCAGAATAACCGGCGTCAGATTATTGCCGTGACGAGTTCCATCGGACCCGGCGCGCTCAATATGGTGACCGCTGCCGGAACGGCTACCTCCAACCGCATCCCGTTGCTTCTGCTGCCCGGTGACGCCTTCGCGTGCCGCCAGCCGGATCCCGTACTTCAGCAGATCGAGCAGAGCCACGACTACAATGTGACCGCAAACGACGCATTCAAAGCCGTGAGCAAGTACTGGGACCGCATCAGCCGTCCGGAGCAGCTCATGACGGCGGCGATCAACGCGATGCGCGTCCTCATCGATCCGGCCGAGACGGGTGCCGTTGTCCTTGCCCTGCCGCAGGATGTGCAGGGCGAAGCGTATGACTACCCGGTCGAGTTCCTGGAGAAGCGGGTTCATCGCTTTTCGCGGCGCCCCCTGGCGGCCGGCGAGCCGGAGCTGCTTGCGCAGCTTTTCGCCCGAAAGAAGCGTCCCTTTCTCATCGGCGGTGGAGGTGTCCGGTATTCAGACGCCGGAGCCGCTCTCGCGGCGTTTGCGGAAGAGTTCGCGATTCCTTTCGGCGAAACCCAGGCGGGGAAGGGCGTTGTCCCGTGGAACCACCCGCAGAATATGGGCGGGCTGGGCGTAACCGGAACGCTTTCCGCCAACCGGATTGCGCGGGACGCCGATCTGGTGATTGCCGTAGGTACGCGCCTCAATGACTTTCACACCGCGAGCAAGTCGGCATTTCAGCACCCCGATCTCGACATTGTCACGATCAACGTGAACGCTTTTGACGCGTACAAGATGAACTCGCATCCATACCTTGCCGATGCGCGGACGGCGCTGGAGCAGGTTGCCCCCATTTTGCGGGAACGCGGGTATCGGGCCGACTGGGGTTCGGAACCGGCCGACGTTCGTACGCAGTGGGATGCCGAGGTTGACCGGCTCTACACGCTCGACGAAACCGACGGTCTCGCCCAGACGAAAGTAATCGGAATCATGAACGGTATTCTGGGTGAGAACGACGTACTCGTATCCGCGTCCGGGAGTCTGCCAAGTGACCTGGAGCGCCTGTGGCGGCCGAAGGCGCCCGACACATACCATCTGGAGTATGGTTTTTCGTGCATGGGATATGAAGTCCCGGGTGCCCTGGGCGCGAAACTCGCCGTCGGCGACGACCGCGAAGTATACGCCCTGGTCGGGGACGGAGGATTCCTTATGCTCCACTCGGAGCTCCTGACGAGCCTGCAGGAACGGAAAAAGATCGTAATCGTACTGGTCGACAACAAGGGTTTTCACTGCATCGATAATCTGCAGGGATCGATGGGTATTCCCCATTTCGGGTGTGAGTTCCGGTACCGGGACGCTGCGTCGGGAACGCTCAGCGGCGATGATATGCCCGTTGACTACGCGGCTCTCGCGGCGGCGTACGGGTGTGATTCCTTCCGGGCGACGACGGGCGCGGAGTTTACCGCGGCGCTGGCGGCGGCCCGCAAGAGCAGCCGATCCGTTCTGATTGATGTGAAAACGGTCAAAAAATCGATGACCGACGGGTACGAGTCGTGGTGGCGCGTGGGTATCCCCGAAGTCTCCAGAAAACCGGAGGTCGTAGCGGCGTGGAACGCGCAGCAGGAGGCGATCAAAAAGGCGCGGCAGTTCTGATGGGCGCGGTTCAAACCGACGACGGACGCTCACCGGCGGGAAATGCCGCTCCGGCGGGAATCAAATTCCCGGAAGGGCGGCGCCTGGATTGCATCACGATCGGCCGTGCCAACATGGATCTCTACACCGAGGCCGGGCGCTCCATCGAGGAGAGCACGACCTTCCACAAATCGGTGGGGGGATCTCCGGCGAACATCGCCGCGGCCATGGCTCGTCTGGGAATGCGGGTGGGAATGATCACCCGCGTTGCCTCCGACCCCATCGGGCGCTTTGTTACCCGTTTCCTCTCGGGCATGGGCGTAGATACCGCCCGGATCGTTGCCGACGAAAGCGGCGCGAGCACGAGCGTTGCCTTCGCCGAGACGCGATCGAGCGGGTCGAATACGGTTCTTTACCGGAACAATGTAGCAGACCTTCTCCTCTCGCCCCGCGATATTGACCGTGCCTACATCGCCGATTCAGCGATGGTCGTTGTATCGGGAACGGCGCTTTGTGCGTCGCCCTCGCGGGATGCGGTGATGCTCGCGGTCGAGTACGCCCGGGCGGCGGGTGCGGTCGTGGTGCTGGACATTGATTACCGTGCGTACTCATGGCAGAGCGAAGAGTCTGCTTCGGTGGCACTCATGCTCGCCGCCGAACGCAGCGATATTGTGATTGGAACCCGGGAAGAGTTTGACGCGCTGGAGATGGTATACACCGGAGAAGATTCGGCTCCCGGCGCCGAGTCTGCCGCCGGGTCCGTCACCGATCGCGCCACCGCGGCGCGGCTCTTTGCCGCGGGTGTACGTCTGGTGGTCATCAAGCGCGGTGAGGACGGATCTACCGCGTACGGCGCAGATGGTACGGTGCTGCGCGGATCGGTCTACCCCGTGTCTCCGCAAAAACCCTACGGCGCCGGAGACGCATTTGCCGGCGCATTTCTGTTTCAGCTTTTTCGCGGCGCACCTCTCATCGATTGCCTGTCGGCGGGAGCCGCGAACGCGTCAATTAATATATCCCGCACGCGGTGTGCCGAAGATATGGCCGACTGGGTCGAGATAACCACATTTCTGAAGGAGCGCAACGATGCCGTACCACGTACGACCGTATGACAACGCCAACGAGCCGGTCGTTCCGGCCGGAAATAACTGGACACCGCTTGTCTACTTCAACGATATTCGCCTGAACGCGGGCGCTTCGCACGAGTATCGACTGGAAAACCACGAGTCGGTATGCGTCGTCGTTTCGGGAACGATCGACATCACGGTGAACGGTAAAACTTTTACCGGTGTCGGCAGGCGTGAACACCTCTGGGGCGGAAAGCCCGATTCGGTCTACGTCCCGCGCAACAGTAGCGCCGTAGTATCCGGCGTGAGTTCGACCGCTGAAGTCTTCATTGCGGGCGGAATCACCGATGAGGNCACCGCCCGGGGAAAGGAACCGTTCCGGGTAACACCCGAAGAGGTTGACACCGTGCAGTACGGCAGTGACGACACCAAAACGCACCGCCGTATCTACCACGTTCTGGGACAGAATGTTTCCGGTCGTACCGGCAATATCCTGGTGAGCGAACTCTTTACCGTCGGTGCAGGCGGGTGGTCGGGTTTTCCTCCGCACAAGCACCACGTTGAGCGTCCCGGAATCGAGAGCGACCATGAAGAGGTATTTCACTATCGCTTTAACCCCGATCACGGCTTCGGTGCACAATTCGCCTATACCGGAGACGATGATTTTGGACCCGTGTATCACGTTAAAAACGGCAGTACGATCCTGCTGGACCGGAGCTACCACCCGTCGGTTGCAGCACCGGGGTACGAAATGTACTACTTTACCATCCTGGTGGGCCGGAACCAGCGGTCGCTCGTACAGTATTTTCACCCCGATCACGAATACCAGGTTCATACGATTCCGGGACTCAAAGACATGATCGCAAAGTTCAAGTGAGGACGCACGGACGATGCGAGTAACGCTGAACGAGATCCTGCCCGCTGCCGCAGCGCAACAACGCGCGGTCGCGGCGTTTAATATCTTTGGCCTTGACGAGGCGGTACGCGTAGTAGCCGGAGCCGAGGCTCAGAATCAGCCCGTCATCCTGCTCACCAGCAAGGATGTACTCCGCCATATCCCCGTTGAGGTGCTCGGACCCGCATTGCGGGCACTGGCGGACCGGGCAACGGTACCCGTATGCGTTCACCTCGACCATACCTCTTCGGCGGAAACGGTGTACCGGGCGATTACCGCCGGTTACAGCTCGGTAATGTTCGATGGTTCGCAGCTGCCGTTTGATGAGAACGTAACCGGTACCCGGCGGGTAGTCGAAGTTGCCCACGCAACCGGAGTCTCGGTAGAGGGTGAGATCGGTTCGGTATCGTATAACGAGCCGGGAAGCTCGATCCGCCACCAGCTCACCGACCCGGAAGAAGCGGCGCGCTTTGCCCGGGAAACCGGCGTCGATGCGCTGGCGGTATCCGTCGGTACCATACACAAACTCAATGACACCACGGCGGAGATCGATTTCATACGGCTGGAGCAGATCGCCGCGGCGCTCGAGGCCACGGACCGTTTCGGGACGGGTGACCGCTCCGCCTCGGTTGGCGCTGACGGCTCCGTCGCAGGGTATCGTACGGGGACGCCGCTGGTTATCCACGGTACTTCCGGCGTCGCCGAAAACGATCTGCGCCGGCTGGCGCGCGGTCCGGTGGCGAAGTTCAATATCGGTACGCTCCTGCGCCGCGCGTGGGGTACGACGCTGCGCTATGAGATGGGGACGCATCCGGAAGCGTTTGATCGCTCGATGCTCACATCGGCGTCGCTTGACGCAATACAGGCGGCGGCGGAGAGGATGATCGCAATTCTCGCTCGACCGTAACGGCGGGCTTCAGGTTTTCCATAGCAGACTCGGAGGAGAAATATGATGAAGGAAGTGAAGATAGGAATCGTAGGGTTGGGGCGATTGGGGAAACGGCACGCCGCGAATCTGAGGTACCGGGTACCCGGAGCCGTGCTGACGGCAGCGTGCAGCGTAATACCCGACGAACTCGACTGGGTCCGGAAGGAACTGGGCGTGGAAACGACCTATGCAACGTACGAAGAGATGGTGGAGAAGGGTGATGTGGACGCGGTCTTCCTCGTTTCGACGTCTAAATTTCACGCGGAACAGATACGAATCGGTCTTGCGGCGGGAAAACACGTTTTTTCCGAGAAACCCATGGGAGTTACGATCGAGGAGTGCCGCACCGTGGAAGCGGCGGTTGCGGCTCACCCCGACCGACATTTTCAGCTCGGCTTCGTGCGGCGTTTTGATCCCAGTTACGCGTACGCGAAGCGGAAGATCGAAGAGGGCGCCATCGGGGAACCCTTTCTTGTCCGGGCGCAGACGGTGGACCTCGATGAGTACGCCGAGTTTCAGATCGCGTTCGTACCGAACTCGGGCGGAATATTTATGGATATGAACTCCCACGACATCGACCTGGCACGCTGGTTTCTGGGGTCGGAGGTGAAGAGTGTCTACGCGATCGGCGGCAGTTACGCCCATCAGGGTTTTGCTGAAGTGAACGACGCGGACAATACCGTAGCGCTCTGTCGTTTTGAGGACGGGAAAATGGCGGTTATCTCCGCAAGCCGCACCGCCTTTCACGGTCACGATACGCACACGGAGATCACCGGAACGAAGGGAATCCTCAAGATCGGAATGACGCCGTCAAAGAACCGGGTGGAAATATTCGATGCACAGGGCGCACGGCAGGATTGTGTACAGGATTTCTACGAACGCTTCGAGGAAGGTTTTCTTCGCGAGGCGCAATCGTTTGTCGCCGGAATTCTCTCGGGAACCAAACCGACGGTCTACGCGGTGGATGGTACCCGGGCGACGGAAGTCGGGTTTGCGCTGAGCACGTCGTTCCGGGAGGGACAGGTAGTAGAATTGTGACACTCAAGGACATCGCCGGACTTGCGAATACGAGCATTTCCACCGTCTCCCGGAGCCTTAACGACAGCGATCTGGTCGCCGAAGAGACGAAACAGCGTATCAAGGCGATAGCCGATGCGTACGGGTTCGAGTTCAATGCTATGGCGCGCGGACTCGTTACCAGTACCGTCGCGACAATTGGCGTAATACTCCCGGAGAATTTCGACCGGTTCGATGTCCAGCTCTATCACGCGACGCTCCACAACGATTTTCGCAAAACCCTGGAGCAGGCGGACCTGGATATGATCGTCGCGTTCAAGGAGAATCGATTCACCGGCGGAGACAATATCAACAAGCTCGTTACCCGCAAGAAGGTTGACGGGCTCATCATCGTGCAGGAAGGACTGGACGCCGAAACGATCGCGTATCTGAATTCACGGCAGGTGCCCTTTGTCCTGACTCAGTACCCGCCGGCGGAGGCGGCGCCACCGTACGACGTGATCTATTCGGACAACCCGACCGGCGGCACGCTTGTGGCGGAGCATATGCTGGAACGGGGATTCCGACGGATTGTCTGCATCACCGGCGGCGCGGAGCGCGAGTCCGCCCAGCGTCTGGAGGGTTTTCGTGCTGCGCTGGCCGGCGGCGGCGTCCAACTCGAAGAGGAGGACATTCTGGAGGGTAACTACCAGTCCTCCCATGCCGCGGAACTCGTCCTTGCGAACCTTGATCGCGTCCGCCGGGCCGACGCGCTGTTTGCCCTCAGCGACCTGATGGCCTTCGGTGCTCTGGAGGCGCTTCAGGCATCGGGAGTACGCGTGCCGGATGATCTTGCGCTGGTGGGTTACGACGATACGCCGCTGGTAGCCGCGACTATTCCCGGTATAACCAGCGTTCACCAGGCGCGCGAGGAGATCGCCCTTCTGGCTATTGAGCTGCTTTTGGACCTGATAACGCGCAAAAGTGAGGGAACGCTTACCGAGCGCGCCCCGCGCGCAATTGCGATTCAACCGCGCCTGGTGATCCGCGAAAGTACCGGCGCCGTACCGGAAGAACGAGGGAGGATATTATGACCATACTGGAACAGGGAATCGGTGAGATATTCACCAACCCCGACCCCGACGAAGCGCGAGCGTTTTTCCGGACCAAGTCGCGCAGAAAGAGCGTGAAACTGACCGAGCTCGCCGACGCGGTGACGGAGTACGTTCACGACGGCGATTACCTTGTGATCGGCGGTTTCGGTGCCGTTCGCGCGCCCATGGCCGCGGTCCACGAGATTGTGAGACAGGGGCGCAGGAACCTCGGCTTCGCGGGACACACCTCCACTCACGATATCCAGGTTCTCTCGGTGGGCGGGGTGTATGACAGGGTAGACATCGCCTACGTGGTGGGTCTTGAAGCGCGGGGACTCTCCAAAGCGTGCCGTTCCCGCTTCGAGAGCGGCGAGGTAACGGTTACCGAGGACTCGAACCACGGACTCGCGCTCCGTTTCAAGGCGGCGGCGATGGGTGTCCCGTTTCTGCCGATGCGCAATACGCTGGGGACCGATACCTTCCGCTACAGCACCGGCAGGACGGTCGAGTGCCCCTTTACCGGTAAGAAGGTTGTGCTCAAACCGGCACTCTACGCCGACGTCGCATTCATCCACGTCCACGAAGCGGACGTCTATGGAAATGCGCGTTTCCGCGGTATCCAGATATCCGATCTCGATGTTGCCAACAGCGCGAAGCACGTGGTAATCACCGCCGAACGCCTGATTCCCCACGAAGAGATGGTTCGGACGCCCGAGACGATCAGCATACCCTATTACCTCGTGGACGCGGTCTGCGAGGTCCCGGGTGGTGCCTATCCCGTGGCGATGCCCTACGAGTATTACTCCGATGAGGAGCACCTGAAACAGTGGCTGACGGTGGAGCAGGATGCCGAGAAGTACGACGCGTTCGTCCAGGAGTACGTCTACGGTTGCCGCGACCACGCCGACTACATTCAGAAACGCGGCGGTGCGGCGCTTATGCGCGAATTGCGCCGGGTGGAGCTCAATCTGGACATGGAAGCGCATCATGGCTGATTACAACGAGATGGAACTGATGATCGTCGTGGCGGCGCGGGAACTCGAAGACGGCTCCAGCGTCGGCGTTGGTACGGGGGCGCCCTGCGCGGCGGCGATGCTTGCCCAGAAGACCCACGCGCCTAACCTTCTTATTCTCTTCGAAGCGGGCGGGGTCGGCCCCGATCTGGTGCGAATGCCGATCTCGGTGGGTGACAGCCGTACCTTCTACCACGGCGTTCGCGCCGGAAGCATGAGTGACATTATGGAGCCGTGTGCGCGGGGGATGGTCGACTATACCTTTCTTGGTGGCGCCCAGATCGACTCCTACGGCAATATGAACTCCACGGTGATCGGCGGAGACCACGACCACCCGAAGGTTCGCCTCCCGGGGAGCGGCGGTGCCAACGATTACGCTTCCTACTGCTGGCGCACTATGGTGATGACGGTGCACGACAGGCGGCGCTTTGTAGAAAAAGTCGATTTCATCACCTCACCGGGGTACCTCACCGGCGCCGGCGCCCGGGAAGCAGCGGGGCTCCCGGTTGGAACCGGTCCCTATCGCGTCATCACCAATATGGCGGTGCTCGGGTACGACGATGCGACGCGACGGATGATGGTGCTCTCGATCAATCCCGGCTACACCCGGGAAGACGTGCAAAATGCGACGGGTTTTGAACTCCTCTGGTCACCGGACCTGGGTGCGACCGACGAGCCTACCGCCGAAGAGCTTCGCATACTCCGGGAGGAGATCGACCCGCAGCGGTACTTTATCGGGCGAGCGTAGTGATATACGATACTCTGCGGAAACGGCTTCAAACGGGAGGAGCGGGATGAGAAACATCGGAATTTACTACGCATACTGGACGTCGGAATGGAGTGCGGATTTTGTTCCCTTCGTAAAGAAAGTGAAAGACCTCGGCTTTACCCAGCTTGAGGTACACGGAGGTGCGGTCGCCGAAATGACCGACGACGGGCGGAAACGTCTGAAGGATGAAGCCGGCGCTCACGATATCGTGTTGAGTTACGGGATCGGCCTGACCCCCGATCGAAACGTCTCTTCTCTGGATGAAACCGTCCGTACCAATGGCGTCCGGTTTATGACGCGGATGATTAAAGCGGTGGGAACCATGGGCGGCGGAATGATCGGCGGCACGGTACACAGCTACTGGCCCGCCGCGCCCCCTGCAAACATGGACGAAAAGGCGCGCGTTCGCCGGCAGAGCCTGAAGAGCATGCGGGAACTGGTGAAGGTCGCCGCGGACAACGATGTAATTCTCAATGTGGAAGTGATCAACCGGTTCGAACAGTTTCTCCTCAACACGTGTGAGGAAGCCGCCGGTTACGTCCGCGAGGTGGACAGCCCCAACTGCCGAATCCTGCTGGATACCTTTCATCTGAATATCGAAGAGGACTCCATCGGTGACGCGATCCGCCTGGCCGGAAAAGAACTGGCGGCGTTGCACCTGGGGGAAACCAACCGCAAGCCGCCGGGGCTGGGAAGAATGCCCTGGGCGGAGATCAAAGAAGCGCTGGACGATATCGCCTTTGATGGCCCTCTGGTGATGGAGCCCTTTGTCCTTCCCGGCGGGCAGGTGGGGCACGATATCGCCGTCTGGCGGGATCTTATGCCGGGAGCGGACCTCGATGCGGAGGCGGCCCGATCGGCGGAGTTTGTACGCAGAACGCTGTGTTGAATAGCGGTGGTCAGTATTCCAGGCGGTTCGTGATGAGGTCTGGAGGATTTGTTTTCGACCAGGTCCACGACCTCATACCGCCTGCGCATTGATACTTGTGTCGCTCCTGTACACGGATGCGCTCCCGAGGTATCGTTCCCGAATGAGCGCAATCGGTTTCGCACCGCTGGATATGGTTGTTTTGGGGCTTACCGGTTTCCTGGTCGGTATGCGACGGGGAGGAATCCAGGGCGCGGCGGTCATTGCCGTCACCATTCTTGCTTCACGTTTTACTGCGGCGGCTTCCGTAGGGATCGCCGTCGTCATATTTCTATACGCGGATGTACAGGCGACGATCATCCTGGTCAAAGACGTGGACTGGCGCCTGCTGGGTCGCCTTCTTGTTCCGACAATAATCGGTATCGGGGTGGCAGTTCCGGTGGGACGGCTGCTTACCGGTCCGGTCTTCGAATGGGTTCTTTTCGGGATTATTCTGGTCGCCTATGCAAGTCTGATTGCCCAGCGCGTTTCCGCGTCCCGGCGCAACGAACGACGGGGATCCTCGTCGTTCGTGACCCTCACCGCGGGTTTCCTTTCCGGATTCACATCAATGATCGGAAACCTGGCGAGTATTTTTATCGTAATCTATTTTTCGGACGCAGGGTCCCGAAAAGAGCAATTCATAGCCACGAGTGTGTGGTTTTTCTTCGTCGTCAATCTGATTAAACTTCCGATTCACATCTGGGTGTGGAGAACGCTTTCCCTCGAGATGGTAGTCCGGACGCTGATCCTCATTCCCATCGTCACGCTCGGTATTCTCGCCGGGCGCGTCCTTACAAGCGCGTTGAAGGAAGAGACGTACTGGCGTTTCGTTGTCGGAATGGCGGGGCTCGGCGTTGTCCGGTATGCAGCCGGTCTGACGGGGCTGGTATGACGGGGTTGGCATGAACGGCAAACCTGCGTCGATCTATGATATCGCCAAAGCTGCCGGGGTTAATCCTTCTACTGTTTCCCGGGCTCTGAACAACACCGATCGAATCGGAGCGGAGACACGCGAGAAAATCTTCAGAATCGCGAACGAACTGGGTTATCAGCCGAGCGCAATCGCCCGCTCTCTGACTACCCGCAGAACACAGACGATCGGCGTCGTTGCGCCGTTTCTCAGCGATCCATTTCTGGGCAAGGTCATAGACGGAATCGAGGAGCGGGCGGATGACTACGATTACCGCGTTCTCTTCAGTACCTCCCGGCGCGACCAGGATCGGGAACTCACGATCGCACGAAACTTCCAGCGATATAACGTCGACGCGGTGATTATCGTGACAACCCACCTGCGTACCACCTACCAGCTCTTCGCGAAGACGCTGAAAGTCCCGGTGGTTCTCGTTGGCCAGGACGACCCTGATTGTGATATCGCCGTGGTTACCGTGGACGACGTCGCAGCGATCACCTCGGCAACGCGATACCTGCTGGATCTCGGTCATCGGGAATTCGCCTGGATCGGCGTTGCCGACCGTACCTTCTCCAACGCAAAGCGGAGGGATACGCTCCTGACGGTCGTAGAGGCCGCACTCCCCGGTTGCGACGTCTTTACCGTGTGCGGAAGCATCGGTACCGATCTTGAGCAGGGAAGGGCGGCCCTTCCTCTCGTGCGCGCGCGTGGAGCAACGGCGGTTCTGTGCTACAACGATATGGTTGCGTTTGGCCTGGTCAGTGCGGCGGCGCAGGCCGGAGTATCGGTGCCCGAAGAGATCAGTGTGATCGGGTACGACGATCTTGATATTTCCGCCTTTCTCCCGCCGCCGCTGACCACAATTCGCCAACCGCTGGATGAACTCGGGAGAAGTGCGGTAGATATCGTCCTGGATCTGTTGCGCGGAGCTCGCCGCCGTCGCACGGTTTTGCACGGCGAGCTGATTATCCGGCAGACGACCGGCGTCCCGCGAAAATAGGAACGCAATCGAGTGCGAAAGCGGTTGCGCTCCCCGATGATTCGGGTATACGATCAGCAATTCTCGGTATGGAAAATGCCTCCAACCGATGAGCAATGGCCATATTTTCCAAGGGTTCGAGGCAAATTTTCATTTTAGAAGTCTCACAGACGTCTAAAATGAAAATTGCTGGTATACGATGACTATTCCGGTGTGGGACGGGATTTTCCCGTCGGGTTTGCGCAACCGATTGCGCAAACCCGCTGCGGAAGAGTTTACGGTTCGGTTCGCGGACTACCGGCGGCGTTACGGCACGTAGTTGTTACTGGAGGATATTCGTGAATAGAAAACAGATCGGTATCGGCGTTATCGGTATGGGATGGATGGGCCACGTTCACAGCCGGTCGTACCGCCAGGTACCCGACCGGTTCGTTTCCGACGGCATCGACCCGGTACTCGTCGTCTGTGCTGATGAAGATGCGAAAAAAGCGGAAGCGGCGCAGCAGCGATTCGGGTTCAAGCGGTTTGTAACGGACTGGCGCGAGGTGATTGCCGACCCGGAAGTGGACGTGGTGGATATTACCGCGCCCAACAGCATGCATCTCGAGATGGTAACGGCCGCCGTTGCCGCCGGAAAGCATGTTGCGTGTGAAAAGCCGGTCGGGCGATTCCCGGAAGAGACGATCGCTGCCGCGGACGCGGTGAAGGCTGCCGGTGTCATGAGTTTTGTCGGGTACAACTACCGGTGGCCGCCGGTTGTGCAGTACGCAAGGCAGATCATCACCGAGGGCAAAATCGGTACCATCACCCACTACCACGGCCGTTTCCTGAACGGGTACGCCGGGAATCCCTTCGGCCTCCTTTCGTGGCGCTTCGAGGAGAAGCACGGTCTGGGTACTCTCGGCGACCTTATGTCACACGTTATCGATATGGCGCATATGATTGCCGGTGGTATCACCTCGGTGGTGGCAGACAGAGAGACCTTCATCAAAGAGCGACCGTTGCCCGACCCGAACGCGACGTCTCACTATGCGGTGGGAACCGGCGAGAGTAAAAAGGGGCCCGTTTCGAACGAAGATTTCGTGAGTTCCATCGTTCGGTTTGGCAACGGTGCACACGGCTTTCTGGAAGCGTGTCGGGTGGTCAACGGAGCCAGGTGCGATATGTCTTTTGAGGTGTACGGGACAAAGGGTGCGATCAAGTGGAATATGGAGCGAATGAACGAGATTGATGTCCAGTACCGTGACGACGAAAATCCGGCTGAAGACGGGTACAAAACGCTCATAAGCGGTCCCGCCCACCCGTTTCACGGAGCGTTCAACCCGGCGTGGGGACTGAATCTTGGATATGAAGATACGAAGATAATCGAGGCAAGAGAGTTTCTCTGTTCGGTGAATGACGGCGTACAACGTGAGCCGTCGATGGAAGCGGCCCGTGCGGTCGCGCTCGTACAACAAGCCGTGATCCGGTCATGGCAATCACAGGCGTGGGAAAAGGTGGAGGAAGGAAAATGATCAAGGTAGCAAATGCACCGTGTTCGTGGGGAGTCATCGAGAACATCGAGGGTGAGCGAATCACTTATGAAAAAGTCATCAATGAGATCCAGGAGACCGGATACGTCGGTACGGAACTGGGAGACTGGGGCTTCATGCCTACCGATCCGAAGGAGCTGGCGGGCGAACTCACCTCCAGAGGCCTGGAGATGGTCGGTTCCTGGGTCACAATGCACATGCACGACGCATCAAAACTCGCCGAAGACGTTGCGGTTGCCGTGAAAACGGCGAAGCTGATGGCGGCGGTCGGGGGTGATACGCCGATTGTAGTTCTGGGGAATGACCCCTTCGTAGACCCGGTCCGCACCGGCTTTGCGGGCCGGATAACCCCGGAACACGGTATGTCATCAGGACAGTGGAAAACGTTCTGCGATGGCGCCAATACAATCGCGCGCGCGGTCCGGGACGAAGCCGGGCTGCGAACGGTATTGCACCACCACGTGGGCACGTGGGTGGAAACACCGGCAGAGACCAACCGGTTTCTGGAAAACACCGATCCTTCCCTTGTCGGTCTGGTGTTCGACACGGGTCACTACAAGTTTGGCGGCGGTGTACCGCTGGACGGGCTCAAAGCGTTCTGGGAGCGGATCTGGCTGCTGCATTTCAAGGGGTACTCGGAAGAGATTGCATCCCGCTCCCGGAAAGAGAAATGGGACGCGGTAAAATCGTACGAAAACGGTGTCTTCAACGAACTGGCAAAGGCAGATATCGACTTCAGACCGCTGGTCGAGTTTATCAAAGAAAAAAAATACGACGGCTGGCTGGTCGTCGAGCAGGATGTTCTTCCCGGAATGGGACAACCCCGCGAGAGCGCGAAGCGTAACCGCGAATACCTGCGGACGATCGGTCTGTAGAGAAACTGCCCGAAGCGGGTAAAAGGCGAATAATATGGTACGAACAGGACTGTTAGGGGCTGGTTTTATCGGGAAGGTTCACGCGGCAAGTGTATTTCGCTCCGATTTCGGAACTCTCAATCGCATCTACGATGTGCGGCCCGAGGCGGCGCAGGAGCTGGCGGTGAAATACGGTGCGTCCGTCGCATCGACCCCGGAAGAGCTTATCAACTCGCCCGAAATCGATGCGCTGATTATCGCGTCATCAACCGACACTCACGCCGATCTTCTGATCAAAGCGGTCGAAGCGGGAAAACCCGTCTATTGCGAGAAGCCGATCGACCTCAGTATCGATCGCCTGCGGGAGGTCGCCGACGTCGTGCGCGGGAAAGAGGGTCGCGTCTTCATGGGTTTCAGTCGCCGATTCGATCGCAGCTACGCCGACGTACAGGCTCGGGTGCCGGACGTGGGAAATATCGAGCTGGTGCAGATGATCACCCGCGGCCCCCAGTTGCCGCCGATCTCCTATCAGAACGAGCCGATGAGCCCCGGCTTTGAAGACGGGGTCAAAGCGCAGCAGATTGCCGAGGCCGCCGTTCAGTCACTCCACGCTCACCGGCCCGTCAAGATCGAGTACACGATATGAAATACCGATTTGCGATGGTTGGCGGTGCGGTCGACTCCTTCATTGGCCCGGTTCACCGGATTGCGGCAACGCTCGATGGACAAGCGGAACTGGTAGCCGGCGCTTTCTCGCGGAGTG
>JGI10211J34971_10001038_pt1 | contig 23140 bp, 24 predicted proteins | sample Etolagsediment_FD_34971 | JGI IMG/M metagenome (IMG submission 34971)
TGTTGCAAATCAAAAGCTGATAGATACCTGACCCCACCTTCATATAAAGCAGTTTCTATAACAGGGTCAACTGCATTTAATAAATCGATAATTGTGTTTTTCATATCCAAAGGCAGGGACTCGAATATCTTGGCACGTTCTAGTTTTTGCTTTGCACGTTCCTTTTCCCAGTGGGCAATACGTTCATCAGTAGTCATGTTTTCCAGTTTCTTAGCCATTTCATTTCTCCATCGGCTGTTGATTAGTAACCAATATCGGAAACAAAAACACCTGTCAACAAAAAAATGCAGATAAAAAGAAACGAGGCCAGAAATAAATCTGACCTCGCTCCCAACCAACCAAAGGAAACAACAAAGGGTAACCAGCCCTTTGCGTTACACCGTATTATGCTACTTCGTACAGTGTTCCTAGTTTTACCACGATCTTTTCGTGGTCGTCAAGCCACTTTTTGCAATCGAAACGACTTTTTCCAATAAAAATTGCAACGTGCCGCAGATAATCTACACAATGTTTCTTCTTGACCAGTTCACGATCAGTCTCTCCGATGCGAACTGACGACACCGGAATACACAACATCCATCTGTAATCTGCACGTTCGACAATTTCTATCTCAAGTTTATTAGTTTTCATCTTCTTCCTCGTAAGCTTCGATATAGATATCAACGGATTCCCTAATCAAGTCTGCAACAGAAACCTGCTCGTAAGATGATTGTTGCATAATAGTAGCTATTTTAGCTAACTTATCGTACTGTTCAACCTTTAACATTATGTTGTATTGTTTAGTCGGTTCCAAAATCTTGTTTGGTCTTGGCATCTCTGATTTCCTTTTCAGATAGTTTATTTAGTTTCTTTTGTTTTTTATTATCTATAATTTTATAACCATACTTCTTATCCCTAAGTAACTTAGCTATAGGATTGATTTTATTATTAATATTCATCTCTGGTTTCTCCCAATGGGGATGGTTAATAATTAAGTAGCACAGCCTGTCAAGCATTGTCAATCAAAAAAATGCAGTTGACAAGATTTTTGTGTGGTGGTATTTGTCAGCTATAGTTTGTAACTAGGAAAAGGAAACCGACATGAAATCACCAAGTTGGTTACAAGGTTATGTTGAATCTCTCGACATACAACCGATGGGTCGGTATCGATCCGACTGTCCGGTGTGCGGCAAGAAAAATACGTTTAGCGTAAACGATGACGGAATGCAACGTCTTTGGTTTTGCTTTCACGCTGACTGTAATGTGTCAGGACGAACAGGAATATCCTTGACACGCGACTTTGCAAAGCTTGCAATGAAAAAACAAGAGTCTAAAATTTCAAAAGACACGCTGACAAAATTTGAGTTACCTAATACTTTTGTTAGCCTTTCTCGTAACTTAGATGCCGAACTTTATGTGAAATCTGTGAATGCCTATGACGCCTACCTTGCAGGTCGGGCTGACATTCGCTACGACTTCAAGCGTAACAGAGTGGCGTATGTAGTTAAAAACGGAAACAATGTCGTCGATGCTGCCGGACGAGCCATCGATGGACGCAACCCGAAGTGGTATCGATATGGAAATTCTAGCTTACCTTTTTGTTGTGGCTCCAGTAGTACGGCTATTGTCCTCGAAGATTGCGCCAGTGCTTGTTCAGTTTCTGCACTAGCAACAGGGGTTGCCTTATTAGGTACAAATCTGCTAGAACCACACATAGAGACGTTGCGTAAGTACGAACGTGTGTTTGTCGCGCTTGACAAGGATGCAACTGACAAAGCCGTCAGCATGGTAAAGGTACTATGCCGACAAGTTCCAACCAAACTCATGGTCTTGAGCCGTGATCTAAAAAACCTAGCAAAGGAAGAACTAAATGAATTCTTACGATCCCACATCGATTGATCGACAGATACTTGGCTTCTGTCTCAATGCCGACTTCTTTGGTCGTGTAAAGAACATTGTTGATCGGACGATGTTTGAAAAAGAGATGCGTGACATTTTTGACACGTTGACATATTCTCACACCAAGTATGGAAAAGACTTAACTATCAGTGAGTTAGCCAGTCTGTTCAATGATCGTAACCCTGCTATGCCAGAAGCTGCACGGAACAAGGTACACGAAACCATAGCAAAGCTAGACGTTGGTAACGCCGACAACCACGACTTGCATCTGGATTTGGTACACAACTTCTGGTTGCGTGATCGTGCGCGGGTCATAGGTGAGAAGGCAATCGAAATCTTTACTGGTGACAGCGAGGAGTTCGGTGAGTTACGCCGCCTCATAGAAACAGTAGAAGACGGACGCATCAGCGACAAAACAACCTACACAAAGGTCGAACACGACTTTGAACAACTGTTAGAGGACGAAGCTGGTGATCCTGATTTCCCTTTTACGTACGATCTGATCAGTGAAAATGTTGGCGGATTAGATCGTGGTAACTTAGGTATCCTGTTTGCCAGACCAGAAGTAGGAAAGACAACCTTCTGTTGTTTCCTTGCCGCATCGTATATCAAACAGGGATTCAAGGTAACTTACTGGGCTAACGAAGAACCAGCCCCAAAGATCAAGCTGCGTATTATCCAGTCATACTTTGAACTCACTCGCCCAGAAATGGTAAGCAACAAAACCGACTTGGGTCGACGCTATCAAGAAGAGATAGCCCCCTTGCTTACGATTATGGATTCGGTCGGCACGTCGGTTGAAGAGGTCGACGAATACGCCAAACTAAACAAACCCGATGTTATGTTCTGTGACCAGTTAGATAAGTTTCGTATCTCTGGTGAATACAATCGTGGGGATGAACGCCTCAAGGAAACGTACGTCGTTGCTCGTGAGATAGCCAAACGAAACCGACTCCTTCTGTGGGCAGTTAGTCAGGCAAGCTATGAGGCACATGATAGGCAGTGGATTGACTATTCAATGCTTGACAATTCACGGACAGGCAAGGCAGGTGAAGCCGACATCATCATAGGTATAGGCAAGACAGGTTCAAGCGAGGTGGAGAACACTGTGCGGCACATTTGCATATCCAAGAATAAGCTGAACGGATGGCACGGTATGATCAACGGACAGATAGACATTGAGAGAGGGGTGTATTACTAATGAATGTATTGACCTTTGACGTAGAGACAACCCACATCCACAAGGATAGCGGCGGAACAACTGCCCTACCTTACTTTGGAAACCGACTCGTTTCTATCGGCTACAAGTGGCTGGGTAAGACAGTTCACTACCACTGCTATTACCACAGTGAAAGGCCAGCCTACGACTTTGCTGCCGAAACATTCCAGCGGGAACTCGACACGGCTGACGTTGTTGTGGGACAAAACATAAAGTTTGATCTGTCGTGGATCAGAGAATGCGGATTCAAGTACGAAGGACACGTCTATGATACGATGGTTGCGGAATATATTTTATCGAAAGCCCAGCGTTGGCCTCTTGGACTTGCTGCTCTTGCAGAAAAGTATGACGTTACCCGCAAGGAGAAAGACCTCGTTGCGCCGTATCTTAAAGACGGCAAGACCTTTTACGACATACCGTGGGAGATAGTAGAAGAGTACGGAAAAGCTGACGTACTTGCTACTGAAGAGATTGCACTTAAACAGCTTGATGCCTTTGGCACTACCTTTGAGGAACTATTCAATGACCAACAACTTGATACCGACGTTAAAGCTTTCGCTTGAGATGACAGATACCCTCGCTCGTATCGAGCAGCAGGGACTCAAGATAAACCTACAGACCCTCGATGAGATCGAGAAAGAATATCAAGAAGAGATGGACATCCTTGAGGTACGCCTCAACGAACTGGCGCGGGAAGCTATGGGTGACACTCCGGTCAACTTGTCTAGCCCTGATGATCGCAGTGTGTTGCTCTATTCACGCCGCGTAAAGGATAAACCCGCGTGGTCGCGTATGTTTAATCTGGGTCACGAGATGCGTGGCTCCACAATGAAACCCAAGCTGCGTACCCGCATGAAGCGCAGTGAGTTCAACTCAACTGTCCGCCGCATGACAGAGGTAGTTCAAAAGACACGCGGACATCAATGCACAGATTGTCGTGGGGAAGGTCGCGTCAGCCCTCGCAAGAAAGATGGCACACTAGGCAAAGCAATCCGTATCTGCAAGCCGTGTAGTGGCACAGGAGTTATCTACGTTCCTACCGGCGAGGTTGCTGGCTTCAAGTTGGTTCCGCGTGATCCGATGGATACGGCATCCGCCGGATTCAAAACCGACAAGGTTACTTTAGAAAACCGACAAACCGACTTGTCGGGTGATGCCTATGAGTTCGTTGTGGCCTACGTGCGCTACAATGCTCTTCGTACTTACTTATCAACATTTGTAGAAGGGATGAAGAATAATGTTGACGAGAATGGTTTTATACATCCAGAATTTATGCAATGCGTTACGGCGACGGGTCGCCTTTCGAGTCGCAATCCTAACTTTCAGAATATGCCACGTGGAAATACCTTCGCTATACGGAAGGTGGTCGAGAGCCGCTTCGAGGGTGGCTCGATACTTGAAGGGGATTATTCCCAGCTAGAATTTCGGGTAGCCGGTTTCCTTGCCAAAGATAGCCAAGCCTACATCGACGTAAATGAGGGTACAGATGTTCACAGTTATACTGCCAGTATTATCGGGTGTAGCCGACAAGAAGCGAAGGCTCACACCTTCAAACCGTTATACGGTGGTGTCACCGGAACCGACGCTCAACAACGCTACTACAGAGCCTTTAAAGAAAAGTATGAGGGTGTCACTGCTTGGCACGAGCAACTCCAGCGAGAGGCCGTCCAGAAGCGATTAATCACCCTTCCAAGCGGTAGGCAATATGCCTTCCCTCACGCACGTTGGACTCAGTGGGGTACGGCTACAAATCGGACTGCAATTTGCAACTATCCGGTGCAGGGATTTGCTACCGCTGACCTATTGCCTATCGCTCTTGTCAAGCTGCAAAATTTGTTCCTTGACAGAAAACTTATTTCTGTGATATGCAACACGGTACACGATTCAATCGTAGTCGATGTACACCCAGATGAAAAAGATATTTGTATCAAGCTGATGACAGAAGCAATGATGTCGTTACCTGAAGAGACAATCAGAAGATATAATGTGGCCTATGATATGCCTGTCGGAATAGAATTAAAAATAGGTAAGAATTGGCTTGACTTGACAGAAGTAGACCTGTAGTATCAGTCTACAACCCTAACAACAGGAGCATGAAAAATCATGGATACAGGGACAGACTTAATGAATATGAATGACATGGACGCAATTGTAGCAGCTATGAATGCAGACAACGACGAAGCATTGATGGCAGCAAGTGGTCAGAATGTAAAACAGACTGGTCAAAAAGGACTACCAAGAATTAATATCAACTACGATGCAGAGACAGAGGACGGTAAGAGCCTACCTCGTGGATCGTGGAAGATGTACATGGATGGTCGCTACATCTTTGCAGAAGAGGTGGTGCTCCGCCCAATCCTTCGCACATTTGAATACAGCGTATGGGATCAGGAAAGCGGTACGTTTTCATCCAAGTCAGTACAGAAGACCGTGCTGTCTGGTATGTTCCCCGATACAAACGGCGGAAACAAATGTGGTCGCTTGACTCGTGACGAGGAAGATCGTCTATCTAAGGATGACGTTGCTTACCTCAACTCTCGTGCAGCAAGCTGTAACCAAATCCTTTACTCTAAGGTGTCTGGTACATTTAAGGACGTAGATGGTAACGAGGTCGTTTTGGATAACGAACCTGTCGTTGCTTACTTCAAGCGTTCTGGTTTCATTCCGATGAACGACTTCATCAACAACTTGAGCAAGCAGAACAAGGTTATGCAGAAGTGCGAAATCTTGTTGGGTACAAGCCGCCACAAGAAAGGCAGCGTAACCTACTGGACACCAAACCCTACCTTGAAGGGCGTAGTTCCAGAGATCAGTGCAGACGACAAGGAGTTGATGGCTAAGTTTGTTGAGACTGTGAAAGGTCACAATGAAACAGTTATGAACCAGCATCGTGACGCAGCAAAGCTTCTCGCTGACGATGACGACATCGATTTGGCAGCGGACTTTGACAATGCTAACGCTGCTTAAAATCCAAGACTATATGTCTAAGGCTCTCAGGGGGGAAGTTTCTGTCTCCCCTGAGACTATCGAAACATTTAAAAACGATTGTGCAAACTCTATTGTAAAGCAACTCAGTCCTGATAGTAGAGGTGAGTACCGTCTTCGTATGTCCGGCTTGGGTCGTCCACTTTGCCAACAGGTATTGGATAAGCACGGCATCAAAGAAGATATGGAATACAACACACTGTTTCGTTTCATGTTTGGTGACCTAACTGAATCTATCCTCATGGCAGTTATGCAAGAGGCTGGGGTCGAGATCGTGGACTATCAGCGGCAGGTCGAGTTGGAGATCGGTGGGGAGAAATTGAAGGGAACCCTCGACGTAATCTTGCGTGATGAAACAGGCCAAGATAAGGTCTGGGATATCAAGTCTGCAAGTGACTGGGCATTCAACTACAAGTTTACTGGGATGGGTGGCTACGACAAGTTAAAGGAAGAAGACCCATTTGGATACCTGATGCAGGGGTTCTTGTACAGTGAGGCTGTCGGTTTGCCGTTCGGTGGATGGATAGTTGTCAACAAGTCAAACGGTATGGTTGCCGTAGTCGACGTGCCAGACTGGTCACAAGAAGACAAGGCAGACTATCTCAAGGATGCTGCGGAACGAATTAAGTTCCTTAACAATCCAGATGTGAAGCCGTTCAAGCCGTACAAGCCAATTCCAGAAACCTACAAGAACAAAGGTGAGTTGGTTTCGACAGGCAACAAGTTGCTTCCACGCGAATGCAATCTGTGTGGATATAGGTATCACTGTTGGCCTAACGCTATCTTGCACAGTCGTGTAACATCACGAGCAAAGTCACCACCGCAGGTTTGGTATTCAACCTTGAAGAAAAAGGAACTATGATGCCGTACCTGTTTGTAAAGAACTACGAAGTAGACTTGATGCACATGAATAAAAGCTTGTATCACATCTACATCGAGTCGACAAAGAAGAGCGGGGGAGAAAGACGGGTATGTCAGATGCGTATACATCAGAACGGCCTGCCTCTCACTCTTGTCGACAACTACAGCAAAGATGGATCGCTCCACGCAGATACTGAGGTGCGAGACATAAAGACTGTAGAAGAAGAATTACAAAAGATAAGTAGAACATCTCACGCGGGAGCGTATGTATGTGTGCCGATGCACCCTTTAACAACAGAACTTACAAATATAGAAAGACTATCCCCCAAACTGGCAGGGTATCTGATAAAAAGATTTCAATCGATTGGACTAGAGTTTTGAAAAAATCACAATATAGGTCGCAGTTCGAGTTGAATCTTGCTCGAACATTGACAGAAAACAAAGTGCCATTTCGGTACGAAGAAACAAAATTCCAATACATACCCGAACCACGCAACTATACTCCAGACTTCTACCTAGAAAAGTCAGACATCTATGTCGAAGCAAAGGGTCACTTGACAAAAGACGACAGAGTTAAGATGCTGCTTGTCAAGAAACAACATCCCAAGTTAGATATTCGTTTTGTATTTCTTCGGGCATCGAATAAGATTTACAAGGGTAGCAAAACAACGTACGCTGCTTGGTGTGAACGACATAATTTTATCTGGGCTGAAGGCTCAATCCCAACAGATTGGTATGAAAAAAATGGCAGACGATAACGACATCCAGCAGAATATGGAAGCCCTGTCTCTTTTACCGGACAGGTACTACATCATTCTTCGTTCTACCGGAGATAATGAGTTTACCCTGTCAGCGTACGACACCACAAGCAAAACGTACGAAGAAGATGAAGACTTCGATTCGGCTATGATTATCCAAGAGGGTGCACTCGATATGATACGTATGCACACTGACGAGGTTTACGACAGGGGTGTCGCTGCGATACAGTTTAGACTGGTAGGTCAAGAGATGATTGAAGAGGCAGAGATCACTGATCCTAAAGCCATCAAAGCAGTTGAAGGCAACGTAGTTAAAGTAGATTTTGGAACGAAGCAATGAAACTAGATGAATATCAAATGAGAGCGGAAGACACCGCGATATACCCCAACGAATACGCTATTGTGTACCCTGCGCTGGGTTTAGCTGGGGAAGCCGGTGAGGTAGCGGACAAGGTAAAGAAGATTATTCGCGACGGAAAGCCTGAACTTTTTTATAAGGACGATATTGCAAAGGAACTAGGAGACGTGTTATGGTACGTTGCAATTCTTGCAAGAGACTTAGGATACAGCTTAGAAGAGGTCGCGCAGCGCAACTTAGACAAGCTAGAGGATCGCAAGAACCGCGATATGTTGCAGGGCAGCGGAGACAATCGATGAGACACGAAGAATACATGAAGCAAAAAGGTGACATAGAAGATTATCCACCTAGCGCAGACATAGACAATGTAAACAGCCCACCACACTACAATCAAGCAGGTATTGAGTGTGTAGATGCTATTGCAGCAGCAACAAGCGACGGGTTTGAATACTACCTGCAAGGAAACATCATTAAATACCTATGGCGATACAGGTACAAGAACGGAATCGAAGACCTCAAAAAAGCGCAGTGGTATCTTAACAAACTAATCCAAATCAAAGGAGAATAAAAACATGAACAACATGTTGCCTACACCATACCAACAATTTATTCACAAGTCGCGCTATGCACGTTGGATCGAAGACGAGCAGCGCAGGGAGAACTGGGATGAGACTGTATCCCGATATATTTCTTTTATGGATTCTTATGTGCACGACAAGCACGGCTATAAGCTGGATAGTTCACTGAGAAACGAACTCGAAGAGGCTATCCTCAATCTGCGTATTATGCCTTCTATGAGAGCAATGATGACTGCTGGTCAAGCCCTAGAGCGTGACGCAGTGTGTGGCTACAATTGTAGTTATATCCCCGTAGACAGCCCTCGTGCGTTCGATGAGTGTATGTATATTTTGATGTGTGGTACAGGCGTTGGTTTCTCTGTAGAGCGAGAAAATGTCGACAAGCTACCTGTCGTATCTGACAACTTTAACAAGTCCGATACTGTCATTAAAGTTGGGGATAGCAAGCCGGGATGGGCAAAAGCTTTGCGCGAGTTGATTGCGCTGCTCTACGCAGGACAGATTCCTTCGTGGGATGTGTCCGGTGTTCGGGCCGCAGGGGAACGCCTGAAGGTTATGGGTGGTCGTGCAAGCGGACCACAACCCCTTGTCGATCTGTTTAACTTTACCGTTGAAATCTTCAAGAAGGCACGTGGTCGTCGGTTGTTTCCAATCGAGTGCCACGATCTCATGTGTAAGATCGGTGAGATTGTAGTTGTAGGCGGTGTACGCCGTTCTGCCCTGATTAGCCTATCTAACTTGAACGACGATCAGATGGCACATGCCAAGTCTGGTATGTGGTGGGAATCTGAGCCGCAACGTGCGCTGGCAAACAACTCAGTTGCCTACAAGACAAAGCCTGAGATGGGTACGTTCATGCGTGAGTGGCTTGCCCTGTACGATAGCAAGTCTGGTGAGCGTGGTATGTTCAACCGTGAAGCAGCCGACAAACACGTTGCTCGTAACGGTCGTCGTGAGACAGGTCACATGTGGGGAACAAACCCGTGTTCTGAGATCATCTTGCGTGGTTACCAGTTCTGCAACCTGTCTGAGGTAGTTGTTCGCGAAACCGACTCCCTTCAAGATCTCAAAGATAAGGTACGCTTGGCAACAGTCTTGGGAACCCTGCAGTCTACTCTGACAGACTTCAAGTACCTTCGTAACATCTGGAAGAAGAACACGGAAGAAGAACGTTTGTTGGGTGTATCCCTGACAGGTATCATGGATCATCCGCTTCTTTCAAAGAATGTGGATAGCAAGCGTTGGCTAGAAGAGATGCGGGAAACCGCTGTCGAAACAAACCGACGCATTGCAGAGGAGATTGGTATCCCTGTCAGCGCAGCAATCACCTGTGTCAAGCCGTCAGGAACCGTATCGCAGTTGGTAGATGCAGCGAGTGGCATTCACGCACGACACAACGACTATTACATCCGTACTGTTCGTGGTGACAACAAGGACCCCCTGACGCAGTTCCTGATCGAAACCGGCGTACACAACGAGCGTGACATGATGAAGCCAGACTCTACGACTGTCTTTTCGTTCCCGATGAAGTCGCCTGACGGTGCAGTTACGCGGACGCAGATGACAGCTATTGAGCAGCTAGAATTGTGGAAGACCTATGCGTTGCACTGGTGTGAGCACAAACCGTCTGTTACCATCACGGTAAAGGAACACGAATGGATGGAAGTTGGTGCGTGGGTGTATGAGAATTTTGACGTTGCGTCCGGTGTCTCGTTCCTTCCTCACAGTGACCACACCTATCAACAGGCTCCGTATCAGGACATCGATGTGGATGAGTACAACGAGTGGATGCAGACCTATAAAGATGTCAAGATCGATTGGGAAAAGCTGACTGACTTCGAGAAGGAAGACAATACCAGCGGTTCACGTGAGTTGGCTTGTACTGCGGGTGTCTGTGAAGTAGTGGACTTGAACGCAGCATGAGTAAGTTGGTTTGGAAGCGGGGTGACGGTTGGGTTCAATACAACCCACCCCGCAGCCATCCTAGCTACGAGGAATGGCAGAAGTTGAAAGAGAAAGATGCAGAAAAGGTTCGATCCTAATCCCTACACAGGGAAACCAATGTACTACAAAGATAACCCTGACGCGGTAAAGCGTCGGGACTCTTTGCGAATGTATGTTAATGGCAAAGAGATTTCAAAAAAAAGCCCATTATACAAGCCGGGAAAGTATAAATCTCTCGATGACGCATGGTCACACACAGAAATTAACGAGAGGTCTGTTGCAGGAGAAATATACTTGATAGTCAATCCTGCGTGGCCTGAGTGGGTAAAGGTAGGCAAAGCAGCTATCGCAACCGACAGGTTGAGTAACTATCAGACATCTTCACCGATGCGAGATTATGCTTTACTTACGTCGATATCTGTGGATAATATGCACGAAGAGGAGCGTCGGTTTTTGCAGTTGTTTTCGAAAGAAGGACACGAACGCAAAGGCGAGTGGTTCAAGATAGACAGGGAGAAGGCAGTTGAGTTGCTGGCATTGTAAAGGTGAAATGATTTGGAACAGTGATGTTGACTTAGAAGACAATAACTTCTATTCTATGATCACGTTTCTGGAATGCAAAGAGTGTGGGTCAGAAGCAGAGTTCTGGTTACCTAGAGAGAAAGAGAATGATACAGATCAAGATAACGCCTGATATTATTTCTCGTGCCAAAAAGAAAGCCGCCTCTGTAGGTAATCTACAGGGCAGCATCACGGGCAGTCTCAGCAATGTGGTTGGGGCAATTGGGGAAATAGTCGTTGAGGATTACGTCGGCGGTGAGCCTGTCAACAGCAAGGACTTTGACTTGTTGGTAGGAAACCGACGTGTCGACGTAAAGACAAAGCGGTGCAATACCACACCATCACCCAACTATGATTGCTCTGTTGCTGCACACGGATCGAAGCAAGACTGCGACAGCTATGTCTTTGTCCGCATCCTTACAGATCACAGCAAGGCTTGGATCTTGGGAGAGATACCAAAAGAAACGTTTTATAAAAAGGCTACACGATACAACAGAGGGGATGTCGATCCGGCAAACGGATTCACATTTAGAGCCGACTGTTACAACCTAGCAATTCAAGAACTAGAGAACGTCAATGGCAAAGAAGCAGCACAAAGCTAATCTATTTCAATTTACAGCGTACCTAAAACAAGACGGCAATATCGAACTCAATATGGACGGCGTAACGCCAGAAGATTTAGAGTCCGTAATGAATTCAGGGATGCCAGAGTATGAAGGTGCACACTCATTAGCATCCCTGCTTAGATACCTCAGATCGATGGGAAATGAGATGTTGGATAAATCGAGACAGTATATTTAGGCAGCAGCCTTTAGCTTGTCGATTTCAGCATCTACTTTTTCCTTGATTGATTCAAGGTATTGTAGACGCTTAGTATCCGCATCTTTTTTCATTTCTTTGATTACAGCTTCGCTAACCACATAGACTGGGCTGCGGCTGTACATGTCTAACAAATCGAACAACATGGTTATCTCCTTTTAGTTGTCGTTAATTATCGGAGATATAGTTTTCATTTGTAAATAGTCAAGACTTATCGTGTACTTTTTGTACCGTAAACCTAGCCCGAATGGATGACCCCTTGTGCCGCTTGTAACCGGTCGAGGGGTTTTTCATTAGCTTGTATCCCCCGCCGCGCTGCTTCATCCAGTGGTAGCCTTTGGGGGCAGAAACCATCTTAGTAGCCACGTTTCTTTGCCTTTCCGCCGTACATCAACTTAACGCCACGCCCCTTCAAGATATCCTTCTTGGTAACCTTGCCGTCGCCTGTTAGGTCAGGGAATGCCTTACCGCCTTCAGCCATTGGAGTGCGCTGTTGTGCAGTCGGCATTGGCTGCGCTGGCATCATAGGGCTAGTTGTTGGCATAGGCATTGCACTCTGCTGCATTGCGTTGTTTTTCTTAGGTGCGGTTCCACCCATCTGCATCTTCTTGGCTTTGCCGCCGTACATCATTGGCTTGCGTGGCATACCGCCGTACATCATAGCCTTGCGTTGTCCGTTGTTGTATTGTTTCATTGATCTGATCCTTATCTAAAAATTGATGGCATAGGAACGAAGGATTTACCTTCGACAATATCTTCTCTGCGTCTGGTTACTTCAGGGAAGAGCGGTATGCGTACGCCTTCACCAACCTTTGCTTCACGAGTGGTACGAGGTATTACGCCGCTTGTCAAATCTGGATACAAGGTAAACGCTCTACCGTACTTGTCCTTCATTGTGACTGGCTCTGGCTTGCCCTGCTCGTTTGCAAACTTAGCATACGATGAAACCAACGCATTATAGAAATAGGTTTCCCGCTCTGGGGTCAACGGCTTGCCTGTCCGAACCATTTCCAAGAACATCTCGCCCAACTCTGGATCAGACAAAACCGACCTGATCATGTTGTACTTGCTGTTACGGAACTGCTGAAGAACAGCTTCTGTACCGACGTACCGTGCGCTGATAACTCCACGATTGATTGCATAGAAGCGGCTGATGAACGACTCGACACTGAACGAGCGTGGTGCACCAGTAATTTCAAATTCACGCATACGGAAATCAGGAGCACGATCTGCCATTAGCTTAGATGTTGCATCCCAAACCTTGTAACGCTTTTCACCGATGAGTTCTTTTACAACCTTCGCCTTTTCGGCATCATTGGTGCCAAGCATGTTTTGCATAACGCCCAAGTCGATAACCTGTTCGTCGATTGTTGTTCCTTTTGCATCGGTGATGATGTTCTTGCCTGTTCTTTTAAAGGCAGTATTCTGCAAAGAATCGATGTAGACATCAGCAAGGATAGTAGTTACCTGCTCGTCGGTAAAGCCACCTACGTCTTTTAACTCACGCTTAATCAGGTTTAGCTGATCAACTCCGCCCGAAACCAACCTGTCACCGATCTGATCCATCGACAGCTTTGTTGGACTGTAGTTCTGTAAGATTTGAATAGCCAGTTCTTTTTGCTTCTTGGCTTTCTTAGCTGGCTCTAGGGTCTTGTCTAGCTGAGTCTGGATGTCAGACGTTACACGTGCAACTGTTCTGTCGTAAACGTCGTCGCCTACAGACTTTTTGGAGAAGCCAATGGTATCATCAACCAACGAGCCTACGTCTAGCATAGACTTAACCTGACCATCTGCACCACGCATGACAAATACCTGATCTAAGTTATTCATCTGACGAGCGAGTTCGTCTGGTTTCACTTTGCCTTTCAAGCTAACGATGTAATCAGCTATGGCGGTCTTTACTGTTGCAGCAACCGCTCCGGTCATCTTGTCGCCTTCAATAAAGGTAAACATAGGTAAACCGCTTTGTGGATCGACGATCTCTTGTCCTAGTGTGCGCTGGATGGAATCAAACAAGCTTTTACCGCCGACGTTCGGGTCCATGTTTGCAATGGCTTTGATGTTAAGCCACTCGCGAGGATTCTGTGCGCCGTAGCGAACACCTAATGGATTGTTCACAGATACGTCAACAACCGACCTGTTGCCCCATGACATCCAAGATGGAACAACAGCCTTTTCGTTTGCGTCGTACCAGCGAGACTTGAACTTTGCCCAGTCGCGATTTGCTTCTTGTAGGGCTGCACCGACAGGCATAACTGTGTCGTTGCCTACATCGTTCTTCATAAGTATGCCCAATGTATCCACTGGAGTTCGTGTGCCGTCTGCACCGACCAACTCGAACTTATCGAACTTTCCCTGAACAACGTTTTCAATGTTTTCAAAGATAGTAGCACGTTCAGCGTTACCAGACTTACGAGCAGCAAACTGAACATGCCGTAGAGATTTGTCTAGTTCACGTAGCTGAGTGAAAGACATCTCGAAAATATCAAGTGTGCTGTCTTGTTGTTGAGCAGCTTCACGGAGATAGCGTATAACTTGTAGCTGATCGTCCTGCTTCCTGTTAAAAGTTTTGCCCTGATCTTCTAAAGTTTTTTTAATATCCTGTACTACTTGCTTGACTGTCTTGTCGGTTCCTTCGGCTAATGCAGTAAAGAATGGGTCAGACAGGGTAATAAAGGTTTGATCCAAGATTGCCGATTGACCTGCTGTCATATCTGCTCCGCGCAGCTTCCCTACGGGCAGATCAGGTCGCTCTGCGAACAGAGCATCGAACACGTCACTAACATCAACCGACACATTTCCCGCAATTTTGTTTCCTGCCCCGTCCACAAATAAACCATTCTCTGAAGCAGAATCTAAAGCAAGATACAGACGCTGTGCCTTTACTTTGTCCGCTGCATGTCCACTTTCAAGTAGTGCAGCCATCAAGTCTCCCGGATTGTCAAAGTTAGGGATGCTTGCTTGAGAGCGTTGTCCTGCCGCAACCACGCCTTTCGGTCCGACTGCACCTTCTACAACTGCAGCGGCACCCGCTTGTGTAGATAGCTTCGAGCGTACGTCATCAGCGTGTTTTGCTACGACATCAGAAACCTTATCGCGTGTGTCGTTTGCAATCTGGTTAAACTGTGGGCGTGGTAAAAAAGTAAAGTTTTCTGCCGCACTGATCAATTCTTGTCTTTGCAAACGATTCATAGAGTCTTCGAAGTTACGGATTGTATCTGGACCAGTTTGCTGACCAAATGCCATGCTGTTACCGTCGATAGAATCTAGATAGTATTGTACGCCGCGCTTATCCACCATACTAATGTCTGCAGATAGCTGATCTATAGATTCTTGACCACGCTCAATTGCAGCGTTGACGATACGGAAGAAATCACCCTTTGGAGTATCACCGATGCCGCCTTCGATACTTTGCAAGACACCACGAAGTTCCGCAACCATCTGCTTCTGTAGATTGAGGTTTGCTTCCAAGTCGTTTACGTTAAAGTTTCTGATCTGCTTAACGCTGAGTTGGCTACGAGTAATGTCTTCAAGAGACTTGAGAGTTGCCAAGCCACTGAGGTTAGCAAAACCTGTGTCGAGCAGACGAGGGTCTAAGCCTTCAGCAACCAACACGTCGTACACTTCGTCGAGATACTTGGCACGTTCGATGATGCCAGCTTGCATCTCAGGAGAAAAGTTGGTGATGTTTTCTGTGAGGAACTTGAGATATGCTTTCTTGCCGCCAAACTTTTGCCCCAGCGCAGAACGCTGCAACGCCTTGAATGCGGCTGGTACGTTACCTTGAACGAGGTTGATGATCAAGCCACTACCTAAACCGACGAGTTCACCCATCATCGGGTCGCCTGTCACACCGTATGTTTCATCACGCTGCTGGAAGAAGTGTCCCGCTGTACCTGCACCGACAATCATAAACCTGTCTGCAGTAGCAATGTCACGCATAAACTTGGGTGTACCGCTCTTACGTTCGATTCCTATCGGTCCGACTGCGACTTCTACCACTGCAGTGGCAATGTCACGCATAAACTTAGGTGTACCGCTAAGACGTTCGATAGCCGCAAGATCGTACACTGCTCTGTTGATGTCAGCATCGAGTGCATTGAGTGTAGATGTATCTTTAGCGTCGGGTGTTCCGCCACGCTTCTTAACACCAGAGTAGATTGCGTCACGTCGGTTTCGCAAGTTGTTTAGATACTTAGTTTGCTGAACTACCTCTGCGCGGCTTCCTACAGACATAGCAGCATCTTCAATCTGCAAGCCCTTAGTGATTTTGCTACCGACGCTGTTCTGCTTCATCTTCTGCAACCAAGAAGGTTCCGCACCATCGTCGATACCTGATCGCATCTGCAGATAGCTGTCACGGATTTCATCAAAAGAACGAGTAGTTCCTCTTTCAATTTCTTTGGCATAAAACTCTTTAAAATCTAATAGTTCTTTTTTAGAACGGAAAGCAGTCAGTGCACCTGCACCCTTACTAGGCAACACAATTTCACCAGTTAACTTAGCCAAGCGGGGAGTGAGTCCTGTTAGGGTCGCAATGTATTCTTCTACGACAGGTAGGGATACCTTTGTGCCGCGCTGTGCCATCGTTGCAATCATCGTGTGAGCAAGTGGCTGAAAGTACGTATCCATAATGGCTCTCCGACGAGAACTTTCGCGAATATCAAAGTACCCTAGATCTGTATCTTCGAAATTCAAAGTCAAGTTATCTGCTGCGTCGATTAACTCGCCAACGCCCCACAAGCCCATCTGAATCGGAAACTTGATAGCGTTCTCGCCTATACCGCTTGCAATTTTCTCCATGTCACCCATTGAGGGAGCCGAAACAGCATAATTAATTATGTCTGCGCGGGTACGAGCATCTTCGACACCGGCTTTAATCATGCGTTTGTTTAGGAGATCAGCGAATAGCGGCTTACCAACTTCTGGATCAATAAAGTTTAACGAGAATAACATAGAGGCTTCACGATAGTTTTGAATATCTTCCTCTGTCATGTCTTTAGCAAAGACTTCACGCAACTCAGTCACTGGAACAGGAAACTGACCTGTCGTGTCGATTTCGCCTGTTTCTCGACGGAAAGTCAACTTCTGGTTGGGATCAGGTAGCCGTGTCTGTTGGTATATCAGGTTATCCCACGGAACGTTAAATTCACCGCCTTCATCATCGATAATGACGGTGGCTCCCATGCGGTTAGCTACGTCTAGGCGGGTAGCATAATCCATAGTCTGAGGAAATAGCAACTCTTCGCCTTGTGCGTTGCGAACACCCATAGCCTTTTCAAAGTTACCTGCAACTTTGGGGTTGTCAAAATTCAGGACTTGCTGAAGCTTGATCTCTGGGCTAATCTTACGGGGATCGGCAATACGGGGAGTTACTTCGGTCTTGAGTTCGATCCCTAGTGACGGAATATACTTACTGTCGCCTGAGAGGGGGGCAGTTGTCACGTCAAACTTAGGTACTTCCATCCCTAGCACGACTTCCTTCTCTAAGGCCGGAAACCGATCTTTAGGCTCTGGGCGAGACATAGGCGGAGCAAGACTCGTAGGAGATCCCGGCTGTCCTGCACCCATAGATTTTAACAGACTCTGCTGTTGAGGGTCGAGTTTTTGCATCTGCTGTTGCAGTGGACTCAGTGTCGTATCAGCCATAGATATTCCCTATTGTGCTAAGATTCGTGCAACTCCGGCTTCGCCTAACGCTGCCGTAGCTTCTTCTAAGGTATTGTAAGTGTCCGCAAACTTTCCTTGAGCGTCGTTAATTGCTTTGAGTTTGTCTGCATCAGACATTGCATCAATCGCTTTGTCTTTTCTTGTCGATGCACCACCGGGTTGCTCTAAACGTTCAGATATATCCCCAATTGTAGTACCCACACCTACGCTACCTATAGAAAGTTCCTGTAGCTTCAAAGCAGCATACGCTCTCATGCCACCTTGACCAATTGCACGTGAATGTTTTTCGATATCAACGAGCATCTCTTTTGCTGCAGATAAGATTTCAACTTCCGTTGAGGCTTGTCCAAATACACTGTCCATTTTTAAAGCGCGAAGGATGTTCTGCACGTCTTGATCAGAAATCGTACGACCACCAGTACCGCCCTGAATCGCTGATGCCATAGTGTAGGCAACCATGAAACGATAGTAGTTACGAAGCGCAAGGTTCTTTACTTTTTCGTCGTTCGAACCCAAGCCAGCAACTGACTTTTGGAACTCGTTCATATTTTGTTCACGTGCACCACGTTCAGCTTCTAAGAAAGCATCTACAGTTCTGTATCCACGCTCTGTGGCAAGCTTTAACATATCTTCGGCAGGTAGTTGATTATCTACAATAGATAAGAAAGATGGTTTACCGTTTCTGTCTTTTCCAAATATTGTGTTTTGTGCGGCGGATACTGCCTGATTCTGGTTAATTGAAACGAGTCCCGGAAGAATGTTTTCCATGCCTTGTTGCAATAGATGCACGGCACCGTCTGCAGAAACGTAGAACTGACCAAGAGAGGTATTGATGTCAATAAACTGCCCATCCCTAGTATAGTAGGTCGCCATCATCTTGTCAATCACGTTGATTGCATTGGCTGCTGAATCAGCTTGCTGGATACGTCCTAGTCGTTCTTTTTCAAAAAGTCTGTCGTTTTTACCTGTTATTTGCCTAAACAACAGTCTCGATCTTGCAGGGCCGAACTTTGGAGAAAACGCCGTTATAACAGCCATGCCGCTTTCTATATCACCGGCAAACGCGGTATTGAATGCCGTTTTGATATCTGATTCGAGGGCTGCATTTTGAACCCGTCGTTCCGAACCTAACTTTAGCATGTTTTGAAAAGACGCAAAAAATGGCGTGTTGCTAGTGTCTTTTGTTTTTACAAGGTAATCCACAAAGTCCATTTTTGGCTGATTCTTTGCTACTATAACCTGTCCCGTTGGACCTTTTTTTACAGTCCCATCTAGGTTGTACTCATACTCAATTAGAGTCCTAAGTGCAACTTTTGCATTTTCTACTTCTTTTTCTGTTCCATTCGGTGCTAGTTCTGCCATAACAAAATCGACAGTCTGCTTGTACTTCGGATCAAACGGAATAGCTACAGGAATTTTAGAAGGTATAGGTGCTGCATCTGAGGAAGCATTAGGATCGAATACGTTTGCAGGAACGTTTCGTTGTATTTTAGCAACTATTACAGCTTGGGGATCTCCGTCTGCTGATACGCTGTTTTTTTGCACTAGATCCTGAACGACTTGTGCCTCATCTAATCCAGCACGAATTTTTACTGCCTGTTCTAACCCCGGAATCGTAGATAGTACAGGGAAGTTATTTCGTAAAAAAAGAAATTGATCTGCAAGCAACGTTGAGGATGGGACCATATCGCCTGTTATTGGGTCTTTTACTGCAGTATTTTCTGCAATCAAGTTTACCGCGTAGTTTCGAATTCGATCCATGTCACCTTCAACACCGGCAGCAGTCCAATCGGGAGTACCGTTGGTTTTGCGAGGTAGTTGTTCCATCCAATTGCGAAATGTCGCCAGTTGTAGATTAGGGGCTTTGTATTCTTTACTTACATAATACTGCTGTTTTTTTCCTTCCGTATCCCTATAACTAATATTAAATGGAGAGTTAGCAACATCAAGTGTGCCCTTTAACTTTCCTGCAGACTTTTCTCCGATGTCGATTGAAGAACGAGTACCGTCAGCATTTACTTGAAAGGCAGCAACGTATCCATATTTATCTGGATTTTCTTGATATTTCCACAGAGGAATTTCTATCTGTCTGCTGCTTTTCGGCTCACCAGTTTCATTTAATTCACGTACGGAAACGAATTGTTTGGTTTCTTCTTTGGGGTCCTTGTCGGGAGTAAACCAACTTATCGGGCCTGTTTGGATTTTACCGTCGACAGTAAGACCTTCGTTATCAGCTTGACCAAACTTTACGGCACCTTGATCACGTACCGCTGCAACGTCTTCGCCGTATACAAAACGACCTTCCTTTGTTTGACCAACGATTAAATTCCCAAGATCGACTTCAGGCGCGGCTGGAACATATTCTTTTTTTGAAGTCGAAAGTACGCTGTCTACAAACCCAAGCCTATTAGCAGTACTAGGGTCAATAGGCTTTTGCCCTATTGATCCCTCAACGGCACCTTTTTGACGTGCTTCTTGTGCAGTTCTACCGAAAACAGGTGTTCCATCTTCAGTAGCCCCTTCAAAAACAAACACATCTTTAAGCTTCTGTGGACCTAAGTACTCAGGAGAGAATTCATCTTTGTATTTAGAACCCGTAAATGTACGATTACCAATCAGCTTGGCGTTCAAGTCTTCCCAAGTACCAAACTGCCCTGCTCTGCTGACAATAGACTTTTCCAACTCGCTTTTTGTGCCTCGCGTACCGTCAGGAAGCTGAAACAAATCAAATGTCTTTTCGTCCGGCTTTACTTCTTGAATATCTCCCGTGCCAAGTCTTTTGTAAACAAGTTCGTAGTTCTCCCGGTTTTGCAGCATGGGAGTCATCATAACAGGAGCCGAATTTGGCTGAGTTTTATCGCGACCCCAGTAGGTGATGGTTGTTTCGGCCCGTGCCTTTGCTTCCGCCTCTCGTTGTTTTTTGCGTTCAATAGCAGCAGCAGCCTCTTCACGTCTACCTTTTTGTAGCCATTTAGCAGCAGCGTACGCAGCAAAAAGTAGTGGATCAGCCATATTACATTTCTCCCATAGCTAAGAAAGATTGGGCACTACGAGTCGGTTCTGGCTTTGGCTCCATACGCTCATCTTCACGACGAGCCATCCGTTCTACTTCCATCCGCTCTTCATAATTAATCTGTTCATTCATTGCTTCGAACAATTCAGGATTACGTTGCTTCATAATTCGGAAGAACGAAACGTCATCGACTTCACCTTCTTTGATGCCGTTCTCTTCATTGTCATCGACCATAAAGCGTGGCTCGAAACCTTCTTCGAGGGCTTCGCGATACAGATAGATAGCGATACTAGGTTTGATAAGTTCAGCTACATCTGGTGTGTACGCCCCGTTCATAAATCCTTTGAATGCAATCTGTGCAACCAACTCCTGTATAGAAATTCCCGCAACCATCATCCGCATAATGTCCTTGCGACGTGTCGGCTCTTCAAGTTTATCCAAGATAGAATCCAAAGCCTCGTCTGGATTAGCAAATCTAGGTGGCTTTTCCCAAGCCCACTTTCCGGGTTCGTCGGTTAACGAGTGTCCGGGGGGTGCTGCCAACGGGGTAATCTTATCTAAGGGTGTTGCCATAGCTAGTACCTTTACTTCGAGAATTTTTTAGCCAGAGATGTTCGCGGCATAGCGGCACTCTGCAAGCTTATTGTTTGCCGTCTAGAAATGTTCGGAACGGGAATAGGAGCCGATCCAGCCATACGAAGAAGTTTTTCTGTCACACGAGCATCTTGAATAGCACGAGAAACCCGGTCGGTACTTCCTAGCGGGATCATCTGAGCAGTACCGGCCCTATCCATTCTGCCTGCTGCTAAAGACGTTTCGGTGCTTCGCAAACCTTGTGGTCTAAACATTTGCTGCTTCATGTCGGACGGACCTTGTATAGCAGCAGAGGCAAGTTCTCCTGCAGCCCTTCCTACGTCTTCGCGGTCGATATCAAAAAAATCACCAATGTCCGATAGAAAACTTTGTGCTCCTGTAGGAAGTTCGTTAAATAGATATTTTGCACCTGTAGATATAGCACCGCCTATTAGCTTACTTGCAATTGCGTTGGTTGCCATACTCAAAAAACTACTCATGTTTGTATCCTATCTATTTTTTCTATAGTGCATCAAAGATTGAATCTATTGTTCTTGTAATTAAGAAGTCTTCGAACTGATCTTGGTACATTGCTGAATTAGCATCTATAGACGCAGCTTGCATAGCCGCATTGTGTGCCCGTGCTCTGTCGTTCTCTGATGCCTGCATAGCCCACGAGGCTTGATCCCGATACATCTGCCAAAGATTATTTAAAGAGTTCTGATTTAGGGAGAGTAGAGTTTGCACATTCTGCTGGTTTGCTGCGTTTTGTGTAGCAGTATTTGCAGTGTTAATTTGTCTGCGCCACGCCACGTTGCTCTGATCAATCGTCGATTGCATATTTGCGTTGAATTGTTGACGAGACGCTTCCATAGACGCATTGAATTGTTCCATTGCGCTGGTTTGGTTTACATTGAATTGATCAATTGATGCTGCGCGATTTTTGTTAGCAGATTCAATCTGTGATCCCAACTCAGCAAAGAACATGTCTACTTCGTTGCTCGACTTGGCGTTGAACTGACGTGCCGCATTTTCTGCAGCCATATCAGAAAGCTTCATCTGAACTTTAGACTGGTAGTTGATTGTTGCAGCAGCCTGTTGATTTGTTAGATTTTGTGTGTCGATTGCAAGAAACGTCTTTGCGTTTTGTACTGCAGCAGTCTGCCGATTGTTTAAGTTTGCCATATCCATGTTGGCAAGAGCAACGGCGTTTTGTAGTTCTGCCTGTTGTTGGTTGCTTAAATTTGCAAGTTGTAAAGTAGCGTACTTGTCGGCATCTTGCTTGGCAATCTCTATGCCGGATTCGGTTACGGCTTGTACCATTGCGGCTGCTGCCATCGAACTCGAACCTAGACCACGCTGCTGCATGATAGCACTGACTTTGCGAACCTGTGGGGAAGCCCATGCAGGAAGAGGCTGACCTGCCTGAATCGAACTCATCAATTGACCCATTTGGTACTGAGTAGTTGCTCTTGGGTCCATTGTTGCAGTCTGTGCGGTTGCAAGTGCTCCCGGTGAAAGTGTCCCCTGTGCTGCGTTAACAAGTGCTTGGGGATTTACTGTTCCCTGCGCTGCTTGCATATTTGCTGGCTGTGTGACTTGAGCGGCCTGATACTGATTTGCAGCTTGTGCAGTAGGAGCAGTCTGATTGTACATTGCAGAACTCAAGCCAGACGGTACAGGAGCAGCAATTGTCGACATTTTTACGTTGTTATCTGTTAGTATTTCATCTGTTTGTTCCGTAAGAAGTTCGGGTACAATTTTTTGTTGGGCTTCTAACTCAGATTGCGTTGACTGAGCCACCTGACGTTCTAAAATTTCTTTTGATAGTTTTTTGCCAGCGTCACCCCCCGTGCCATCACCAGCGTCACCCCCCGTGCCATCACCAGCGTCACCCCCCGTGCCATCACCAGCGTCATCCCC
>JGI10211J34971_10001039_pt1 | contig 23122 bp, 45 predicted proteins | sample Etolagsediment_FD_34971 | JGI IMG/M metagenome (IMG submission 34971)
AAAACGATTTACAAGAGTTACATTCAGATATCAAATTTATCAAAGAAAATCTATTCAATCCTGAAAACGGACTATGGGCAGAAACCAAACAAAACTCAGCATTTAGAAAGAATACTACAATGTGGAGAGGAATTATTGGTGGTGGTTTAATTGCCGCACTTGTAGAAAGTTTTTGGGGTATGTTCACAAATTAAATCAAAAAAATCAAAGAAAATACTTGACTTTCTCATTTATTATTCATACATTAAGTTGTAATGATAATGATGATAAGGAGAAATTAATTATGGATATGGGAACTTTCGCTATGGGTTGTATGAATTATGAATTAACAAGAAACGCTGGTAATCTACCAGAACACGACATTGAGTTCCAAAATGAAACTGGTATTGGGCCAGTATGGAATAATGATAGACCATTAACAAGAGATGAACAAAGAGAAGCTCTTGAAGAAGACGGAAGAATGACACCACAAGAAATAGAAGAGTGGTTAGATTCTTTGGAAATGTAAAAAAAAACACTTGACATTATCATTTATTATTTGTATATTATATAGAATTTGAAAAGGAGATTATATGGCTATTATTTATGAAAAAAACTTTACTGACCCAAATGAAAAGGTTGTAAGACAATTTACTAATTGTTGTGGAGCAAGTGATAAAGGTACTGAGTTCGGTATCGTATGTCGTGGTTGTTGGGAACCTATTGAGGGTTATATGGCTGACGGAGATGACGCTCCGGAAGAATTTGAAAACTTAATCAATAGTGAGGCAGTTTTAACAAAATTTAGAGAGTTTGTCAATCGAGAGTGGAATACTTATATGGAGTGGCACGATTATATGATAGAAAAAATTATGAATAAGGAGAATTAATGGCAAGATATTTTGTAAATGTAACTATGGAGATTTTCACACCAGACCAAGGTGTTGGTGAGAAAGCTGAAAAAAATGAAAATAGAGATGCGAGGTGGTTCGCAGATACTATTGCTGAGAAAACACAAGAACACATCAAAGATGAGTTTGAACACTCAGAAAGAAATTATCATTTAAATGAAGTTCAAGTAAATTATTTGGAAAGGAGTTAGTATGGACTATTTTACATTGTCGGATTTAATAGAGGTTTTGTCAAACGATATGACAGAATCTGAAATTGAAATATTTTTATCAACTGAGTGGGGGATAGCTTAATGAGTGAAATACTACATTTTATCAAACACTTTTTAGGATTATGTGGAGAAACTCACCCAAGTGTATTGGTATCGGGTGGAGCATTGATAACTTGGTTTAGTGTTTATTATAAACAATTATTAGAATATGTAAGGAGTATGTTTTAATGGAAATGATTATAAGTGTATTGGCTATAATTGGAATGGCGTGGGCAATATCAAGATGATGGAAAATTTTGTATCAATAGGATTAACTACCATATGTGGTGTATTGGCAATGTATTGGTTTATTAAAGGACAAGGTGGAAATTAATGCCAACTGAACAACAACAATGGTTAGAAAAATATAATACCTATTTTGCCGCAACCGAGTATAATAGAAAACACTACGGAAAAAGAATTAAACAATTAAAGAAAATGTTAGAGGACGAAAAGTTTCTGGAGTTCTTATCAAGTAAAGAGTGTAAAGAGGACGCACTATTATTCTTGGCAAAATCAAATGAATTTGATATGTATATTGCATTCAATGAACAAGGAGAAGCGTATATTCACGACCACGATTTCGGTTTAATCAATCATATGAAAAAAATGTTAAGAGTATTGCAATCAGAAAACTTTATCAAAAATTCACCAGTAAGACCACAAGCCAAAAGATATGTTGAAATGTATTTGTGGTATGATAAAGAACCAAACGAGGACTTTGATTACTTACCTTTTTAATGGATAACTTATCTTACATAATGAATTTAGTCGGTGGATACTATGAAACTGAAAGAGGTTGGAAACATTATAGAGTTCAAGGTAAATCTTATGATATCAGAATGCACCCTATGACATTAGAATGGGAATGTAGTTGTCCAGCATACAAGTTTAAACGAGGAACGAAAACTTGTAAACACATCAAAGAGATTCAGTCGAATCCAAAATAAATCAAACAAAGCAAAAAAAAATTTCATTTTTCTCAGTTATATACATATATATTATTAAAGAGATGAAGTTTCCCCAAACCAATATCACAAAGTTAAGCCGCAAAGCAGTCTTATCGATTACCAAAATAATCGTGGTATCGTTGTTCTTTTTGATTGGAGTAATGAAAGGAGTAATGAATATCGTGATACAAAACGGAAGCAAAACGAAAGCAAATACGCCGGTGAACATCTCGGAGAAATCAAAGATTTCCCCGAAAAATACACCAATACCAATTAGAGATTCGTTTGGGTTTCCGATAAAAAAGGATAATGCCAATGCTTGACGCGCCGTTATTTATAGTAGTGTTGGTTACGACTTGGGTGTTGATGATGAATCTCAAGTTAAAATAACCGATTTAAATAAATAAAGGAGTGTAGAGAGTGAGCAACGATAGTGCGGGTAATGAAGAAAAAGGTATATGGAATGGAGGCATAACCAACAAATATAATAAGATGTTGAGGGAATCGGAAGATTATTATGATGTTGTTGATTCCGAACGTGAATTTAGAAAGGACTTGGTTAAACGAGAAAAATTAATGAAAGAACAAGAACAAAAAAACCCGATACGCTCAAAGTTCGGTGCGTATAATCAAGATATCAAGAATCAAATAAATAAAAATATGGATAAACCTTGTGAGATAAGCGGAGGAGACCCGAAAAACCGATATAGAAGTCCCGAGGGCATAAAGGTTGGAAACAAGTTTCAAGGAGTGAAGAATGATAATAATGAATAAATATTGTGAATCCAAGTGGGATAGAACAAGACCTGCGTATACGATACGAGGTAAAAAGTATAGACGAATAGAAGAGTTGAAATTTCAAAATACTTCAACATCGGTCAATACGGATAGCAATGTCAATAAGGAGACAACAAAATGACTTTAGCCGGATGGATAATGATAGTGTTTTGGATAGGGTTTTTGTTGTTTGGAATTGTGAGTTGGGCATTGAGCAAAACCTTTGGACAAATCAAAGATATTGAATTAGATTTGGACGAGGAAGATATAAGGAATATTATGTAATGATATTATTAAATCCAAATTTATATTTTATAATGGCATTCGGTTTAACAATGTACATAGTGTTGAGGTGGAAATAATGCTTGAAACTTTATTTATACTGATGTATATAGGGATATGTGCAGTAGTCGTGGGATATTGGGTGTTTGGTACGATTAGTAATCAGGAAAAGTCAATACAAGATTCTGAATAGAGTATAGTATATAAGAGAATAGAGAACTGAGAAAGTAGAGAGAGTCAAGAGAATAAAGCACAGGAGGTTCTGAAGTCAAGAGGTATTGAGCGTGGAGAGCGTCGGGGAGTAGCATAAACCAGTCTAACGACTGGATTTTTTGTATATAGATTATATTTATATTCAAGGTGGAATATATAATAACAGGATTATTATTTTTGATTTTTTTGGTATTGCTTAAAATATCAATGTCTAAAAAAATCGTTAAACAGAAGTTTCCTTGTCCTAAGAAAACATCTAAACCCATATGGTATAAGAACGGAAAGGAGATATAATGCTTTATCATCAAGATACATTTTTCGAAGTTTGGGAAGAAATAGGACTAATTTTACTGATTCTTTTCCTAATATCCACAAATCTATTGAGTTTAATCAAATAAGGGATTTTAAGGGAAAACCCCCCACATTTAACCATTTTTTTATATATTATATATTTATTGATACAGATAGAGGTTATTGATACAGATAAATTTATCTAATATAATAATACATATGTCTTTATGCTCTTATCTTTTTGCACAAGACATATTGACAGACTAAAGGTATCAAAAATGACATATAAAAAGAAAGGCAGACCAACAAAAGCTCGTCAATGTACGAAACAAAACATTGAAGCGGCTATCAAATCCACTCAAAGTATGTCCCAAGCGGCTATCTATATGGGTGTTTCATTAAATACTTTCAAGAAATATGCTAAGCAATACAACTTATGGAACCCTTTGCCGAGTTCTAAAGGCATTAGAAAATCTCATAACGGGAACTTTACACACGATATTGCCAAGATATTAGAGGGAAAAAACCCTAATCCTTATAGAGAACAGACCCTTTTATCCAAAGCTATTCGTGAAGGATATATAGCACCTTGTTGTAGTAATTGTAATCAAACCTTTGAAGAGTATAATTCCAGAAAAGACCCACCATTAATGCTGGATTTCTTAGATAAAAACCCACAAAATACCCAGATTCATAACTTGCGTACACTATGTTTCAACTGCGTATATACTCTATACTATACTTTAAAAGGTTGGTACCGACATAGAGATACTGCAATACGACAGGCAGTAGACGAAGCTAACCCTGAAATACCCGAAAAACCAGAAGAAATCACCGACGAGGCTGACAAATTGTCATATATGCCGTTCGAAGAATTCCAAAAAACTTTGGGCAATTCGTAAAAAAGCTTGACATTGTCATAAATTATTCGTAGATTAGACTTGTACACCCTTGATTATTTTGAATTAGCGCTTGGATTTAACATCTGATAACCCTTTGTACCCTACCTATTCTTGACTCAATTATACATAATGCCTTGAATTTCCCAGAAGTCTGACATAATGACAGATGCGGGCAATCTAAATACCGATTTTTCGGGCATACTAAATACCACTTATACAGCAGCAACACTTAGCTGCTCACTTGTTTTTTTATTATTATTCATTACAACACCCCCCCTACCCCGCAGGTTCTTCGTAAACGCATCAGCGGCACTGATATATATAGGGAATCGGATGTACGCCACGCTCACGAGAAAAAATAGTTCCTATGGGATTTATTGATACCTTTATTCGTATCACGAAAGGTATGCTTTGTCCTCTGAGGTAAATGATATAGCTGCTCATCTTTTTGTGTATTTGGTATTTGTTCATTATACTTATGTATATGAGTGATTCAATTCAACAAGACGATAGAGATACAATCATTGGCAAGACTTCCGAATACTTGCATTGGTTAACCATACCTAAACAAGAGTTCGGTAATATGCCTATATGTCCTTTTTTAAATAAAGAGTTATCACAAGATATGTTGTATATTGATATCTGGTATCCACACGAGAATTCCTTTATGGATGTTATGGAAGGTTTTCTTTTATCTGGTAAGAATAGTTGTCTTGTCGTTTGTCCCGATACCTATACTATTGATTATTCTGAGGTTTCCCGAAAAACCATACAATCTCGTATCACCGACTTACTTCGTAAGAATCCACAAACCGATTATTTAAAATCTATGATATTTTCACCATATGAAGATTTTGAGGTTGCCGGTGTCAAGACCAGAAGTAATGCTCCATACTTTATGATTAACATTGCCCCAACCAAACAATTAGGTAAAGCTCATAAAGATTTACAAAAGACAAAATACTTTGATAACTTTACCGAGGAAGATTTAATCAAATTAAAGGTGCCGAAAAAATGATAACCAATAAAGAGTTAAAACAATACTTAGAAGAAATCGTTAAACGATACAATGCCATAGAAGAACGACTCGATAGAATCGAACAATTGGTTATGAAGTTTTGGGATGTTCCTGAATCAGGATTTGATGTTCTGGACGAGGAATCAGAACCAGCAAGAAAATAAATTCTATTTTCAGATTTTTACATTATACTTATTATTGAATGCGGACAATATTAATTAAACACGAAAGTAGGTTATATGCCAAGATACAGAAAACACTCTCATCAAATACCAGAGAACTTCAGAAGAAGATGTGAAGATACTGGTACCGTTAAACAAGTTCAACACAGATATATTAAAGTACCAGCAGACTGGTCATCAAAAGGTAAAAAAGGTATTCACGATTATACCGATATACCAGGTGCGATAGTTAAGAACTATTCATCTACTGAGGGAGTTCCAGAGGATTTGAGAGAAGAGTTTATTAACTCTTATACTGAGGACGATTTTATTAAATTATAATGAGAACACCAATCAGATACGCAGGTGGGAAGTCAAGAGCGTATGATTTTATAAGTAGTTATATTCCGTTCTGGCCTCGTCCTAAAAGAATCATCAGTCCTTTTATTGGTGGTGGTTCATTAGAGGTTCGTTGGGCAAATGAAATGGGAATAGAAATAAAAGGATTTGATGTTTTCAGCATACTGGTTAATTATTGGAATCATCAGTTATCGAATCCAAAGGAATTATACAATATACTGAAAACATTAGAACCTACAAAAGAACAATATGATGAGATTAAAGATATCTTATTACATTGGGATAAGGTTCAAGAGTTATTTAAAAATTGGAAGACCGACCATTACGACAGAACATCTAAACCATTAGACGATGAATTAGGTGCTGCTTATTATTGGTTTAATCACAACTTGTCATATGGCCCAATGTTCTTAGGTTGGTTTAGTTCTATCTATTTAAAGAAAGAATCATTATATCAAAATAGTATAGAACGAGTTAGGGATTTTAAAGTTCCTAATATGAGCGTGGAATGTAAGTCGTTTGATGAAGTGATACCAAGTTATCCAAATGACTTTTTGTATTGTGACCCGCCTTACTATATGGAAAAGAAAGAGGGAGATGATGATAACAAGATGTTTAAAGCAATCTATCCCAATAGTAATTGGGCAGTTCACCACATACACTTTGACCACGAGAAGTTAAGAGATTTATTACATAACCACAAAGGTCAGTTTATATTATCATACAATGACTGCGAGTGGATTAGAGAAAATTATAAAGACTTCGAGTTCAAAACACCAGAGTGGGCATATTCATATGGTCAAGGTGAAACTCGAATTGGAAAGAATAAACAAAACAACGACCCTAAAAAGTCACACGAAATATTAATTATTAAAAGGTAAGAATATGAAAATATTAGGAATCAACGCACTTAACCACGACGCAGCAATTACATTAATAGATTCAGACAAAGGTAAGATATTGTTTGCGGCACATGCTGAAAGATATAGTGGTATCAAGAACGATAGTAATCTAAATAAAGAAATGTTCGAGGATATGGAAAACTACATTACCAAAACAGGTAGAGGTGGTATAGACAAAGTAGTATACTTCGAAAGACCTTGGATAAAAAAATTAAGACAATTAAAAGCTGGACAATATAAAGAAGTGTTCAGTTTAAAGAACTTACCACAGAATCATATTGATTCGGTATTGGGTAAAGGAAGATATACAATTGACGAATATGTTGACCACCACTTATCACACGCAAGTTCCACCTACTTTACCAGTCCGTATACTGAAAGTGCAGTTGTCGTGATAGACGCCATTGGAGAGTTCGATACTATATCCATATGGTATGCGAATGGAACTAAGTTGGAAAAGAGGTGGTCGCAGACTTATCCACATTCATTAGGTTTGTGGTATAGTGCGATGACACAACGACTTGGACTAAAACCACAAGAAGATGAGTTCATACTTATGGGTATGGCAGCTTGGGGTAAACAAGATGAAGACTTACAATCTATAATGTACAATGACTTCTTTGGATATCACAAAGAATTAGATTTAAAACAAAACCTACATAGAGGTTGTATGGATTATGAACCAAGTATATATCCAGATGATGGTTCTGAACAATGGAAGTTTGATATAGCAGCTAATGTTCAGACGATATGTGAATGGCAGATACAAAAGGTATTTAAGAAAGCCAAAGAGTTAGTACCTGAAACTGATAATATGTGTTATAGTGGTGGTGTCGCACTTAATTGTGTTGCCAATTCTATTGTAGTGAAAGAACATTATCCAAAGATGTGGATACTTCCTAACCCAGGTGATGCTGGTTCATCATTAGGTTGTGCAGCATATGTAGGTGGTGTTCACTTAGACTTTATGGAGAACGGAGCGTTCTTAGGTTATAACATTGAGGGTGATTACCCAGTAGAAGGAGTATTGGATGAATTACTCAAAGGTAATTTAGTTGGTGTTGCCAATGGTAGAGCAGAATATGGGCCTCGTGCATTAGGTAATCGTAGTTTATTAGCAGACCCAAGAGGTAAAGACATTAAACAAAAGATGAACGAGATTAAGAATAGACAAGAGTTCAGACCATTTGCACCAAGTGTATTGGAAGAATACGCTCACGAGATATTTGATATGCCTACCAAGAAGTCTCAATTTATGCAATATGTAGCACCTTGTAAGTATCCAGAGAAGTATCCTGCGATATGTCACATCGATAATACATCACGAGTTCAGACCGTGTGTAAGAAAGATAATCCAGGTTATTACAGATTGATAAAAGAGTTTTACAAAAAGACAGGTTGTCCAATGGTATTAAATACAAGTCTTAACATTAAAGGACAACCAATCGTCAATGACGAAAAAGACGCAGATGAATTTACTAAAAAATATGGAGTGAAAGTATACAGATGAAGATAGGAGTAATCGGTAGAGGTTTCGTAGGAGGAGCCATTACTAATGGATTTGAAAATCAAGGACACGAAGTATTGGTTCACGATACTAAACTAAATACCAAAATAGAAGATGTATTAGAAGCACCACTATTATATATATGTGTTCCAACACCAAGTTCAGAAGATGGAAGTTGTAATACTGATATAGTGGAAAGTGTATTAGAACAATTATCAGAACTTGACTATGAGGGTTCAGTATGTGTTAAGAGCACGATTGTTCCTGGAACAACAGAAAGGTTTAGGTCTAAGTTTGAAAATCTAAACATAGGATTTGTTCCTGAGTTCTTAAGAGAGAAGACTGCGATAGAAGACTTCTTATATAATAATAATGTATTGGTTATTGGAACTGAAGACCACGTTATGAGAGACCAAGTAATTGAGTCACACGGAGTTCTACCAACACATACCGTAACAATGACACCAACTGAAGCAGAACTAACTAAGTATTTTAGTAATACTTATAAAGCAATGAGAGTTACATTTGCAAATGCTTTTTATAAGTTGTGTAGTGAAATGGATTCCAATTATGATAAAGTAAGAGATGCGTTTTTATTTCACGGAATTGGAGATGGACACTATTTAAAAGTAAATAAACAATTTGGTGGATTTGGTGGAACTTGTTTGCCAAAGGATTCTAAAGCACTTTCTAAGTTAGTTGATGATTTAGGATTAGACATTGATACCTTTAGAACGATTGTATCAGACAACGAAAAGTTCACCAAAGATAATCAGGAAGGAAGAGAAGAAATATAATGGCAGAAAAAACAAGATACTTGATAGAAATCACTTATCACGAAACAAAGAAAGTAGAAGAAATAGTATTGGAAACTGATGACTTGGCTTGGTCAATGAATCAGTATCAGAGAAATCGTCAACCATTTACTTGGGAGATGAAAGAAGAAAACTTACCAATATCATTAAGTCATAAAATGGGTAAACCATACACAACCGAAACACCAGACGATTGTTGTGGGTTACCAGATTTGTGTAGTTGTTGTGATTAAAAAAAATGCTTGACATTTAAGTTTTTATTTCGTATGTTTAAAATCGATACCTAAAAAGTATGAGGAAGGACATACGATTAGTATTCGCCAGATTAACTCAGCGGTAGAGTTCCGCATTTGTAATGCGGCAGTCATTGGTTCGAATCCAATATCTGGCTCGGGGAATTAGTTAAGTGGGATAACGCTGGCCTTGCACGCCGGAGTCAGGAGTTCGACTCTCCTATTCTCCACAAATGTTTTATTAATGGTTACACTCTAAGGAGGTGAAAAGGAAATGGAATTAGGATTATCAATTCAAACATTAACATTAGTATTCTTACACGCTTTGTTTTTAAGATTACTATTTGTTGAGTTTAACACAAGAGACTAATGGAGGTTATATGGACTTAGTAATGGGATTACTAACACTATTAGGTGTTGGTTATTTAATCTATAAAGATAATATGAAATAATAATATGGCCCGGTCGTCTAATGGTTAGGACTCCAGGTTTTCATCCTGGCAATCGGGTTTCGACTACCCGTCGGGCTACAAATGTGGTCGTGGCAGAAAAGTAATGCATAGGATTGCAAATCCTACTTGTGTTGGTGCGAGTCCAACCGACCACTCAAAAAAAAAAACTTGACAATTAACAATTAATTTATTAACTTAGGACTATTATGAAGAACACGATTATATTTGATTTAGACGGAACTCTCGCTAACATTGACGAAAGAAAACAAAAAGCACAATGGGAGTCCAACGACAAGGCAATGGACTGGGACATTTTCTTTGACCCAGAGAATATTAAATTAGACAAACCAAACCCACCGGTTATTAAATGTGCACAAATGTTTCACGAACAAGGATATAAGATTGTTATATTCTCTGGTCGTAATGATAGAAGTTTTGCAACAACCAAAGAGTGGTTATCCAATCATAATGTTCCTTATGATTTATTAGTATGTAGACCAGACAAATTTAAAGATGAATCTTGGCCAGTAGCCGAGGGTAATCCTGCTACTTACGCTATGAGATTTATGCCAGATGAAAAACTAAAGAAAGTTATGTTGGATACTTTCGTAGATATCAATGATGTCTTTTGTATCTTTGAAGATAGAAAGAAAGTAGTTGATATGTGGAGAGATTTAGGATTAACTTGTTTCGAAGTAAATGAAGCAATATTTTAATGGAGGTTATATGAGTTTAAGATACAGAACAGAAAGATTCTTTGATAGATACAATCATCTAATGGAATTCATTAGAACGATACTTGCTATCATCACCGTTACATTACAACTCGTTATATTATCAAGATTAGTATGATAGAGAATTGTAGTAAATGTAATGCAAAAATACCAGACGAGAGAATTCATCTCGGATACCGAGAGTGTGTCGAGTGTAGTTCCGTAGAACCATATTCGGCACACATTGTGTATCCACACAAGACTGGTGCATTCGTACAACCGGTATCATCAGAAACTAAAAAGAGTTTAGATAGATTGGATAGACGAGCAGTCAAGGTTGGTGGTAAGATGTCGGCACCTAATTTAAAAGAGTGGACAATGCCAGAACCTAAACCACAACCAAAACCTAAACCAAGACGACAAGAACTTTATACTAATCAAGTAAGTTTTGATGATAGTTTTGAACAAACAATCAATACTTATAAACAAAAGGGTTATGTTGTAACACTAAACTATTTAAAACAATTATTTAGAAAAAACAAAATTACTATGTCGACTAAAAATCAATTAGTAAATGTATTAACGACTATTCATATGATGGATAGAAAAACAAGAAAGAGGTATTTTAATGGCTATGTTGGATAACACCGGACACCGAAACGGCGCAAAGAAAACTCGTCAAGGTAAAGGAAGACACACAAAATTCGGAACTAAACCACAAACACATTTAGGTTCAGTACCGAAGAAAACATTACAACGATATAAAAAGAGAAAATAAATGTTAAGTTTTTTATTTACAATATTCCAATGGATTATTGGATTGATAGTTGGTGTTATATGTTTAATGGCATTATATGTTATGTTATTTAGATGGAAGGACTATAAATGACGAACGGATTAATAGTAATTGGTATAGCAACGATTATTGTATTGATGATTAAGTGGGACGACCATAATGAATAAACCAAGTTATGTAGACTTTGATGAAAGTCGGTATCATTGGAAGTCTGATATCGACTATCGTGAAAACCCACACTTATATAAAGTAGGTAGAGGACAACAAGGTGTATTGATTTGTCAACCATACAAATCAGAACTTCACATACATTGGAGATTCAGAACACCGGAAGAAGCAACGGAATCCGCACAAACAATTTATGCTATGTTTTTGGCGTATTTAAAGGAATTTGATTTCGTCGGTGCCGATATGGCAAAGAAATATCTACATATGGGATTCACGAGAGCAAGAAGATATTGGAATCATAGTAGTGGAAAAAAATGGACTAAACAAAATGGTAAGTGGGAAGTATTACCGAAAGACCAATCAGTAGAAAGATTTAAAAGAAGTTCTGATATCTTTCAAAAGTATTGGAAGTTAGCACGAGAGAACGAACAATATCGTGAAATGAAAAAGGAGTTTATGTGCCGTTAAGTAGGTGGTCATCACGACACAAAAAAACATTTGGAGAAAAGAAGAAAGAAAAGTGGGACGGAAACTTTCGTTTACCACCTAAACCAGATAGTTATTATGTAGAGACAAAAGGTTGTTGTCGTTGGTGCGGAACTACAATACTAAATGAAGACGATACTATCAATATGAGAAAAACTTGGCACGAAGATTGTGCTACTGAATATTTATTAATATATCATAGTGGTGAACAACGAGCACAATTATGGAATCGTGATAAAGGTATTTGTAATCATTGTGGTAAATTTAGTATGGGGTGGCAAGCAGACCACATCAAACCTTTGGTAGAACAAAAGGGAGTATTAGAAGAAGACTTAGATTGGTCTTATTATAAATTAGAAAATTTACAAACACTATGTAAGAAATGTCATAGAACAAAAACAAATTCAGAAGTAGTGTTAAAAGGTAAAGGTAAAGTAAACTATAAAAAATGGAGTAAGTAAAATGGCAAGAGATATGAGAGAACAATTTATCAAAGCATCAAAACTACATTTCCAAGCTCACATCGAGAAACACAGAATCAATGTTGAGAACTTATTAGAGAATGCGGTGGGTGTTGGAGAACACGGAGATGTAATGGATACAATTGAGAAAGAGTTAGAAGAAGTGGCTAAGTATCACGACTTATTAGAGATGTTAGATACATACTTTAATGGTAAATCAAAAAAGAAACTATACGGATAAGGGAATTATAAATGAAAGAACTTAAAGCAACTCGTGTGGTTCCAGGCGATAGATGGCAAATCTTAGATGACCCAGACAATAGAATTTATACTTCGTTGACTGAGTGTTTAAATGCTATCTTTCAACAAACTGGTATGACTCAATTCTATATGGACGCTAAAGCAGGAGAAGTCCACATAGAAGACGGAGTTCAACCTAAACCAGAAATTAAAAAATTCTCTTTGTATGGTGAAGAGATTTAATGAGTAAAGAAAACATCATAACACAAATCAAAAAGAACTCAAACGAAGTCTATCGTATTTCTGAAAAGGAATACGAGGGCTATCGTTTCATAGATGTTCGTATCTATTATCAAGATAGAAAAACACAAGAGTGGAAACCCACAACCAAAGGTATCAGTATTATGCCAGATAAGGTAGGAGATATAGTAAATGGTATCTTAAAGGCAATGGAAGTAATGGGTTTCACAAAAGAAAAGCAAGAAAGTTCTTGACATTGTCATTTATAATTCGTATGCTTATATATGAATTGTAAAAATTGTAATACTACGGATTTTGTCGGGACTATCTTTTATCCTGCACTTTGTATTCCGTGTATAATAAAATTAGGAAAAAAATAATGATAGATACTAATATTAGAAACATAATAGAACAAAATCTACCCGAAGTAGAAAATAGATTAAATCAGAACTTTAATTTATTTAAACAATCTCTTGGTAGAGGTTATGACAAACTATCAACAAAATTAAAATCAGAACTACTTTCAAATATGGTTGAATCAACATTTGAAGATACTATATCAGGCGTTATCGCTCCAACAAAAGATTCAGAAGCTGATGTGATAATTGATACTAAACCTTTAGAAATCAAAACCACAGCTACAACAGATTCTTGGAGAGGTGGAGAATTTTCAAAAAGACCTGGTGACTATTTAATGGTTGGTTGGGAAGAAGTCGAGGGAGAACTAAGATTGTTTATGTTATTAACTTATCTTACTGAACAAGATTGGATATCTTCTGGCTCTGATAATTACTATGCCACTTCAATATCTTTAACTAAGATTGTAGAATCATTACCACATCACATCATAAAAGGTAGTGTTTTAAAGAAAAGAGTAAAAACTCATATGGTAAAAATATAAAAAAAAGCTTGACTTTGTCATTTATTATGCTTAACTTGACTTATGATGAACAATAATTATACTAACTTTTGGAACGATATTCAAGTCAACAATGGAGTTGTTGATGAGGATTTTGTCAAACCACAAGTTGACCATATCGCATTAGCAGGTTATCGTAGAGCTATTGCAAACTTTGTTAACATCGTAACCAATCGTTCTGATATTAAAGTTCGTTATCAACAAAACGGAGATTCTTATACAGACGGAAAGACCGTAACGATTGGTTCTAAGATTGACGAAAAGAATTTTGACCACGTTGTAGGATTAGCACTACACGAGGGTTCACACATCTTATTATCTGACTTTAACTTCTTAAGACAACTAAGACAAAACACACCAGAACAAATTATGATGATTGGTGAGGACTTAGGTTTTACAAGAGGACAAATTGTTGGACACCTTAAAAATATGTTAAACTATGTAGAAGATAGACGAATTGATTATTATGTCTTTACTTCTTCGCCTGGATACAAAGGTTATTACCACGCTATGTATGACAAGTATTTCCACTCTAATGCCATTACCAAAGCATTAAGAAACAATACTTTCGGTAATGAACCAACCTTAGAAAATTATATGAATCGTATTATCAATTTCACTAACAAAGAATCTGACTTAGATGCTTTACCAGACTTGAGAAAGATATACAGAAGAATTTTTAGTTCGGTTAAACACCTTGATGATATGGACGGAGCGTTCAATGTCGCTTGTGATTGTTTAACTTTTGTTTACAACAACATTAAACCTTTACCGGAGTTTGACCCAGAACAAACTGGTCAAGGTGGTCAAGGTAAAACTGGTGGTCAAGGTAGTGGTCAATCTAAATCAGATATGTTAAATGAAGCAGCTGACAAACTGGCTCACGGCGACTACAACGGATACCAAGAGATTATGGATAAGATTTCAGAAACTGATTGGACTAAACAAGTCAAACAAGATATGTCTGGTCAACCAATGTCTACTGGTAATGATTCTGAGTTTTCAGACTTAACACCACAACAAGCAAAGACTTTACAAAATGCTTTGAAAAGACAAAAAGAATTTATGGCTGGTCAACAGAAAAAAGTCGGTAGACTTACCAAGAAAGATTCTCGTATTGTTCGTTCTATGGAAGAATCTGGTGTAACTCAAAAACAAGTCGGTGGTGATGTTGAACAAAACAATTGGAGAACTAATAGTAAAAACTTTACTGGAACAACCCAAGTATTGTTTGTTAAAAACATTACTCAACAAATGATTGATGATAATGTGTTCCCAAGTTTGTTTGGTAAATCATATTCTTATTATGGTGGTAGAACATCAGACTCAGTTATCAATGGTAAAAAACTTGGAACTCAATTAGGTAAAAAATTACAAGTTCGTTCTGAATCAAGAACTCTTAAAAATTCAAGATTAGACTCTGGTCGTATTGACAAAAGATTAATCGCTGAACTTGGATTCGGTAATTCAAAAGTTTTCTCTACGACTTTCGTAGAAAATTATAATGACGCTATACTTCACATTAGTGTTGACGCTAGTGGTAGTATGAGTGGTGATAAATGGAAAAACACTATGACCGCAGTTGTTGCGATTTGTAAAGCAGCTTCAATGATTAGTGGATTAGATGTTGTAGTTAGTTTCAGAACTACACATTATTCCGGAAGTGGTTATGGTAATTCACAACCTATGGTTGTTATCGGATACGATAGTCGTGTTGACAAGTTTAGAAAGATTGAGTTGTTATGGCCTAATCTTTATCCAGGTGGAACAACACCGGAAGGACTTTGTTATGAAGCCATTATGAACGACTTCGTTCCAAGTGCTACGAATCGTGATTCATACTTCTTAAACTTCTCAGACGGAATGCCAATGTTCGGAGATAGTTCATTTGACTACTACGGAGATAGTGCATTACAACACACTAAAAAACAAGTAAAAGAAATCGCTAAAAAAGGTATTCAGATTTTATCTTACTTTGTTGGAGACAATGGTAGAAGCGATGATAACAATATGAGAGATTTTAAAACGATGTACGGAAAAGACGCTGAGTTCGTTGATGTAACAAAAGTATCATCGTTAGCAAAAACTATGAATCAACTTTTTTTAAAAAAAGGAAAATAATGCTTGACTTTGTCATTTATTATTTGTAACGTAGGGTATGATAGATAAACAAAATAACAAGAAAGGAAATGTTATGGAAAATATAGTTGTGAGAGTTGAGAGGTCTGGAAACAGATTCAATGCTTTTGACTCTAATGGTCAGAAGTATACTTCTCAAATTACAACTGGCGCTCGTAAGAAAGCTTTTGAAAACAATATGGCCTTGGAACAAAGAGTCAACAAGTCTGGTAAGACTTATTGGTGGGCAGTTCCGATGTCTGAGTATGAAGCAACTACAAGACCAGTTGTTCCAACTTCTTCAGTTGATGTTCCAGTTGGACACGACGAAGTTGTAAACTTTATTCACTCTTCTTATAATCTTAAACCACAAGGTTTGATGATGAACGAGTTGAAGTGGAAATACTTAATCCGTTCTGCCGTTCGTGGTAAGAACATTTTGATGACTGGGCCAGCAGGTTGTGGTAAAACAATGGCTGCTAAGTCTTTGGTTAACGCCTTAGATAGACCAGACTTCTATTTCAATATGGGTTCTACACAAGACCCAAGAGCGACATTGATTGGTAATGTTCACTTTGAGAAATCACAAGGAACTTACTTCTCTGAGTCGTTATTTGTTAAAGCTATTCAAACACCAAACGCAGTGATTCTTCTTGATGAGTTGTCAAGAGCACATCCAGACGCTTGGAATATTCTGATGACCGTTTTAGACCAAGGTCAAAGATACCTTAGACTTGATGAACAAGACGGACAAGCAACTATCAATGTTGCTGAAGGTGTTACATTTGTAGCGACCGCTAACATCGGAAATGAATACACATCTACGAGAGTTATGGATAAAGCTCTTATGGATAGATTTACGATTGTGGAAATGGATGTTCTTGATAATGTTCAAGAATTGGAACTTCTACAATATATGTTTCCGCATGTTGATGTTCAGAATCTAACAGCTATCGCTGAGATAGCAAACACTACTCGTGTTGAGTCAATGTCTGAGACTGGTAAAATTGATACTGCTATTTCTACGAGAACTTCGGTTGAGATGGCTGGTTTGATGTTTGACGGATTCGGTTTAGATGAAGCAGCTCAAGTGAGTGTTTATCCGCAGTTCAGTAATGACGGCGGTGTTGATTCTGAAAGAACCTTTGTAAAACAATTGGTTCAGAAGTTCATCAACGACGGGTCATCTGAAGACTTATTCAACGAGGACGAACTCGATGATGAGTATGATGATGATTACAATTATTAGGCACTAATGTGCCAGAGTGGTGGGATTTTCATTTCCTTTCGCCCACCACTCATTAATTAACCAAAGGAATTAGGAGAAATGACAATGGACGAAAGTTTTGTGCAAGGCTTAGTCGGTGGAATATTAAATCGCCACAAAGACAAAGTTCTTGATAAAAATAGAATACAAACTTTAATGGTTGAGATTGCAGCTAACATAGATGTAGCAAGTCAATATACAAATGTTAAAGGATTGGTGTCAGACAACCCACTATCAATTGAAATGTGGAAAGGTTATGCAAATAAATCAGAAGCAGATGAAAAGGCATACTTAGAGTATTGGACTTGTGATTTATGTGGAAAGAACACACACGAAATTGATTATGATTATTTAGTTGGAACTGACCACTTAGAGTGTAAACTCAAAGAAGAAGAAAAGTATCAAAAGACCAAGAAAGAAGAGGTAGAATAATGTCATATCAAAGAAACGAATATGAAAACTATATAATCATATCAGATAGTTGTAAGCATATGGCTGGAACCTATCAAGGTTATTTAAGATTCAAAGAACTTATGTTTACTTTAAGTTCAATGGTTTCAAAAAACTCAAATACATTTACTTATCAAGGGGAGATGTATGTGAGTAGATTGACCAACAATGAAATTACTAAAATACAAAATTCTTTAAACTTTGGAACATATTCATCTGAATTACAAAAACTTAAATATATGTGTAGTGATTTAGGTATTGCTAAATTTTAATGTTAGATGTTTCAACACATAAGAACGAAGAATTAGTAATTCGCTATTTTCTAAAATATATGCCACCACGGGGAACGAAATCTATTTTGGACATTGGTGGTGGCCCAACCGCACCTTATAAAAGTGTTTTAGAAAAAAGAACTCTTAATTATAAAAACTTAGACATAAGACCAGGAGAGTTTGTGGATTATGTTGTGGATATAATTGAGGGAACAGATTTTAAAGATAAAGAGTGGGATTGGATTTGGTGTTCTGAAACCTTGGAACATATACCACAAGAGCATCAAAAAACTTTTGTTGATGAAGTTACACGAATAGGTAAAAATATTTTGTGGACTTTTCCTTATCCAGGCTCACCATCATTTCCGGAAGACCCAGGTCATAATGAAGTTATAGTTGATATGAAATCTTATGAAAAAGATTTTCAAGTGTTTGACTTAACTACAAAAACTAAAAGAGGTATTTGGTTATTTGCCAGACCAGATAGAAAAATTGAATTAACAAAGTCAGGAATTATTCAAGAGGGTTATTCGGAAGACTCTTTACCTTGGAAAATGGTAAACTATAAAAAGGTGTGGGATTATTTTCCAGTATTGAAGAAATTTTTATAATTAGTTTTTCCTATATTTATAGTTAACTAATAGGAGAAGCATTATGGCAAAAAAAATGGACTTTCGTGAGTATGAATGTGAACTCATCAAAGTAGTAGACGGAGATACAATTGATTGTTGGATTGATTTAGGATTTAAAATCAGAATCAAATCAAGAGTAAGATATATGGGATTAGATACTTGGGAATCAAGAACAAGAGATTTAGAAGAAAAGAAAAAAGGTTTACTTGCAAAGGCAAGAAATAAAGAATTACTGGAACAAGGAATTTTCAAATTGAGAAGTTTCGGTACTGGTAAATACGGAAGAGTATTAGGTGAAGTATTTGTTTCACCAGATTTCGTTGGACAGCATATCACAGAGTGTATTGCAAATCCAGAAAACAAAATAGACTTAAGTTCTGACGGGTGGGTATCGGTAAATGATATTCTAATGGAAGAAGGACACGCTTACGAATACGACGGCGGAACTAAAAAAGTCTTTGGAAGTTAATAAATAACAGAAAGAAGGTTATTATGTATTATGAAGTAAATGTAGTGTTTACGGAAGAGATACCAACTAAGAACGGATTTAGAGAAAAGAAAATTCGTAAATCATTTTTAGTTGAGTGTATGTCGGTATCCGTAGCAGAAGCAAAAGTAAACGAATTCTTAAAAGACTCACCGAATGAATTTGAAGTGAAGTTAGTTAAGGAATCAAAAATAGTAGGAGTTATTGAAAATGAATAATGTAGTAGTTAAATACTTTAGTGCTACTTGGTGTGGGCCTTGTAAATCAATGAAACCAGGTATGGAAGAATTACAAAAACAAGGATACCCAATTGAGTTTCTTGATGTAGAAGAAAACAAAGAGTTAGCATCTAATGCTGGTGTAAGAGCAGTTCCAACAATTATTATTTATGAAAATAATGAACCAGTTGAAACATTAGTTGGTGCTCAAGATGTCGAAAGACTTAAAAAGAAAATAAATGTTTACTACGAACCGAAGTAGGTAAAGTATGAAATATAAAGTTATAGAGACATACTCGTCTACCGAGGGAACTCTCTACGCAGGTGAAATCTTGAAAGAAGATAATAACAATGTTCTCAAAGGACACAAACGATTAAAAGATTCAATGGGTAGAGTCTGGTTTGTACCAGAAGAATATATAAAAAAAATATAGTGTTTTTGTTAGAAACATTATATTTATATACAGATAACGCTCAAGAGAGGTTATCACGAGTTAGACTAATAGTTAACAAAATAGGAGAAATAAAATGACTAAATTCGTAATAAATCGTAATATTCCTGCAATCGATAGGGATACATTTCTAACACCATTTGACAGAATGTTTGACCAAATAATTGAAACATCTTTTCCAGATGTAGTAAAATCAGTTGGGGTTAAACCATATCAAGGAACAGCATATCCAAAAGTAAATGTATATGAGTGGGACACCAAGGTAGGTGTGATTGCTGAAATTCCTGGATTGTCAAAGAAAGACTTATCAGTTGAAGTAACTGATGGGGTTCTTACAATTAGTGGAGATAAACAAAAAGCTTTTGATGTAGGAGATGCGAAAGTAATTCGTAGAGAATTAAAACAATCATCTTTCAAAAGACAATTTGAGTTGGGTGAAGAACTTGACGGAGAAAACATCTCTGCTAAATTTGAGGACGGGATACTTTCAGTAGAAATACCGAAAACAACACCAGAAAAACCAAAGACAAACAAAGTAAAAATCTCTTAATTTAGATTAGGTTATCTCTATTTATAGTTGAGGGGATTTCAATCGAGGTTTGGAGAGTAGTTCGAGTTGGGAAATTTCGAACACACAACGGGAGTATGACTTCCCCTTACTATAAATTATGGATGATTTAATAAAGTTACGACAGAAAAAGATAAGACAAAAACTTCGTTATCTACAATTAGAATTAATGGAAACGAAGATTATCTATAAAAATTCCTTAGAGAGATTTCGAATAGATTTCTCATCAGATATAGAACCTGACGAATCAGTCAAACACGCTCAAGATACCAAAGACCCATACGAAGAAATACAAACAGATGTATCAGAAGACACAATGAAAAAAGTTTATCGTAAGGTTGCCAATAAAATCCACCCAGATAAAAAAGGTGGAGATAAAGAAAAGTTCCAAGTTGCTGCAAAAGCAAACAAGAATAAAGACTTTGGAGCTTTATTAGAAATGGCAGATGAATTAGAAATAGACATTGAGTTATCAAATGAGTTGATTGACGAAATGACTAAACAATGTAAAGCAGTAGTGAACAACATTACAAAAATGAAAACCACATTAGCGTGGACTTGGGCACATTCCAAAGAACAAGAAAGAGAAGCATTAAGGTTGTATATATTAGAAACAATACAACCACCAAAAGATTTAACAGACAAAAAAACGAAAAACTAAAATTGATATCGTAGAGTTTTCATTCCCAAAACTGCTTGGGTTTAATTTTTGCGGAATATGAGTGAGAGGTTTGGATGAGCGACCAAACAAAAGTTCTGATGAGAGAGTGTTCATCAGTCACGATGATAAGTTCCGAAGGGAACTTTAGTGATTTACTAAAAAGTCATCAGGAGATACCCTAACAGAAATGACATATAATTGCACTATAAGTTAGGCTGGGTTGTAGACCAAAGATGTAGTGTAATGCCGTGTAGGTAGAACTTGGTTTGTTGATATAGCAGCAAATCAAAGGAAAACCTAAATAAAATACAGGAATCGTATGCCCTTTTATATTTATTATTAAAGGTGGGAGAATAAATTATGGAAAACTCAAAATATTTTTACATATGGATTGGATTAGCAGCATTGTTAATCGCAGGTAGTGCTGCAGCATTTTCAGTTTATGGATTAGCAAAACTTTTTAGTGGAGCGTTCTTATCCGTAGTGGTAATGGCAGGTTCATTAGAATTAGGTAAATTAGTTACGGCATCATTTTTATATCGTTATTGGAATGTGATTAATTACTTCCAAAAAGTTTATATGACGATAGCAACATTAGTATTGATATTCATTACATCAGCAGGTATCTTTGGATATTTGTCAAATGCTTATCAAGGAGCAACATTAGAATTTGAAAAACAATCCACAGAACTTATCGCAGTAGAAGAACGAATAGAACAACTGGAAGAAGATAAAGTATTTTTAAAAGAAGAATTAGAGATTGCTATATCAGAACTACCAGACAATTATATTACTGCTAAAAGAAATTTAAGGGAACAATATAATCCACAAATCGTTAGAGTTAATGAAGAGATATTGGATTACAAAAAGACAAGAGCAGATTTAGAAATCGCATTAGTATCGACTGGTGTTGATGTTGGGCCAGCAATTTACTTAGCAAGAACTTTCGGAACTGATATCGATACCGTAGTAAAGTTCTTTATCTTTATTTTGATATTTGTCTTTGACCCGTTAGCAGTTATGTTGGTTATAGCGTACAATCAAGCACTTATGGATAGGAAAAAAGATGAACCAGTTATTATAAGTGAACCTATGGGATTTACCGCTTTACAAGAACAAGAAGAAGAGTTCGAAGAAGATAACGAACGAATGGATATCATCGGACAAAACGGAAACGACGGACTACATTATGATTTGATTGATGATGAAGATGTAGAAGAATTTCCAGAGCCAAGAGAAGAAAATGACCCAAGACCTATAAGTAAAGAACCAACAGCAAGAGGTGGAATAAGAACAAAATGATTTTAACCATACAACAGGAGAATACAATGAGTAAGAAATTTGAGTACAAGTCAAAACTATTTAGAAAAGTACACCAACTACAAAAACGATTGTATCGAACGGAACAAAATCCTGGACACTCAGAAGATAAAGTGTGGTTTAGAGAAATGAGAATTAAAAAGTTAATCAACAAGATTAAAGAAAGATAATGGAACCACTTCCTTTCTTTCAAGAGTATCCAGTATTGGGTAAAATAGTGGGAACTTTGGTAGGTATTTTTTTGCTTTATAAAATGGTTGAAGAAAAAAAATAAAAAAAATACTTGACAAATAAAAAATAATGTATTATATTAAGGGTATATAAAAATGGATATTAGAGAAATAATAAAACGATTAGAAGAAATAGAAACCGAGGCTCGTGATGAAAGAGAGTATGGATTAGAAGATTCTATCGGTAGACTGATTGAAGATATCATTGAAGATGATTTAGAAGTCAGTAAACAAATGGCTCAAGATATCCGTAAATATGTAGATGATAAAATTGAAAACGAGATTGTCGCAAGAGCAATTAGAAACGGGACAATCGCTAAAGCATAGAGAGGTTATATGAAAGAAACATTTTTAAGAAATGGTGGTTATATAGTTAAGAAAGAAACAATCTTTCCTTTCGCAGAAGATGTAAGGTATATG
>JGI10211J34971_10001040_pt1 | contig 23113 bp, 18 predicted proteins | sample Etolagsediment_FD_34971 | JGI IMG/M metagenome (IMG submission 34971)
TCGGCGGATGTTCGCGAGGAAAAGCTGAAGTTGCGGATAAACCCGCCGTGATTTTTGGCGGGTTATAAAAAAGGTGCCACGGGTTTACCCGTGGGCTCCATCAAAAGAGTTCTGCATTAGAGTTATAAGTTTTTATTTTTCAAATAATTAAGATTTGTACGCGAGTTGACGGGGCGGCCGGCCGCGCAGGAAACCTCGGATGTGCCGCAACGATCCCGGGATGCGGTTTTTGAGGCCGTGCGCAATGAATATTTTCTGGAGCAGAGGGTTGGAGGGGCTTAAGAGGATAGAGTAGAGAGCAGGGAGAAGAGAGAAGAGAACAATCTGATATGTTGTTAGAGCGACAGAGATCCCGTCCCACATCCGGCGGCCGGGTGAAAACCTGAGTCACCTCTGGAATACGAATGCCAGGAGGACTCGGGTTTTTGTTTGCCCCGGACTTTTGGGCGCCAGACCTTCAGCCGGGGACGGCTGTCTTTTTTTTCGGCATCATCAGCATCACCAACAGGAGAAGTAAGGATACGCCGCTGACCCCCAGACCGATCAAAAATCCAACGGGTCGAAATTTAAAGATGATTTTATGTTGCCCCGCGGGAACAAAGACGCCGCGCAGCAGATAATCGGTTTGATAGACCGGTGCAGGATTTCCGTCGATGGTGGCGGTCCAGTCCGGATGGTAGGCATCGCTTAAGACCAAAAGCCCCGGAGCCGGTGTCAGCACCCGCAAGACAACGTCATTGGGAGCATAGCGTTCTATATTTACCCAACTCAACCCATCAGGAGGCGTGTCCATCTGCGGCAGAGCCGGGGCTCCGTCGGGAATGTTGACAATAGCGGTTCGGCGCAGGGCAGATCCCGGATCTTTGAGTTTCCACAAGGTCTTTTGCGGATCCTGTTCGATGATAGTGTTATAGACGAGAAAGGCCCGCGGCAAGGCTCGCGGCCGTTCATAAACCCGCACCTCACGGGCGTAAACCTGTTTGAGGCCGGCGGTGTAATCGCCGAAATGTGCAAAGGGTTTCACAAAACGATCATCACCGGGCAGGATGAGATAGCGCACATTGAGAAGATCCAATATCGCGTCGCGTCCGATGAGCGGAAGACAGCGCAGGGCCGGCGAGCGGAAATTATCCTGAAACAGATCCGGCGACAAGACAGTATTGACAAAACGGACAAAGCGCGCCGGGGCCATTCCCATAAAAAACCCCAGATCATCCACGCCGTATCCGGTGGCGGTGTTCGGATAAAATGCCCAGAAATTGCCGTAACTGCGCACGGGCGCCTGCGCGCTTTTTAATAAACTCAGGTAAGGAACCGCAGGAAATGAATCAAAGCGCCGGGGCCGTTGCCGGTGAATATAGGCTGTTAATTCCAGAAAGACCAAAATCAGAATCACGACTCCGGTGATTGTGCCGGATAGACGCTGCGATTTTTTTATGATCAGTAATATGATAAGGGTCGTCATGAGACCTGCGGCAAATCCAGCGGCCCTGATTGAAAAAGTCCAGTGCGCCGCGCCCCGCACGATCACAAGATTGATGATCACTACCGCTGTAACACACAGGCCCCAAAACAGAGTTGCCTTGAGCAGAGGCTTTCGGCTCATGACGGCACGCGTTCCCATCCCGGCGAGTATCGCAACACTGAATGCGGCCAGCGGCGGAGTATGAATGGCATAACGCACCAGACTGAACAACGGCAAGGCCCCCAGCCAGTTAATCACCGGCAGACCGTATTCCTTGGCGATGATGACAAAGGCCATGACACCGAAAAAGCGGTTGAGGTTGTTGCGCTGCCGGGGAATCAGGCCCAGCACCGCCAGCGACAGCGGCAGCAGTCCCAGGTAGCCGCCCCACCATCCGGCAAAGGTCCAGTCATAGGTGATCGGCGCCTTTTGAAAGAAATGAGGCAGGATCAGGGTGATGATGCGATCCCGCTGCTCTTCCATGAGAAGCCCGGTTCCAGACGGGTGTCCATGCCAGAATTCTGTTGGAAAATTACGTAAAAAGGGAAACAGGGCGATTGCCGCAATGCCGGCAGCCAGGAGTCCGGCGGCACACACCAACGGAATCAGGCGCAGGGTCCCTTTGAGCCCTTTCCGTGAGAGGGCACGAAACAGAAAGAAGATCGCTCCGTAGGCATTGACCAGAAAGATATGTTCGGGATGTCCCCCTAAAATTGTCAGGCCCATGACCAATCCCAGCCAGGCGCATGTGCGCCGGCCGGGAGCGCGGATCAGGCGTTCAAAGCACAATAACAAAAGCGGTAACAAAAGATCAACATTCGTGGTCCAGTATTGGAGCAGAACCAGCGGGCCGCTGAGCATAAAGACAACGGCCGCGGTCAGGGCCGGGAGCTCCTTAAATCGGAAGGTCTTCATGAGTGCGTAGGTAAACAGACCGGCCAGGAGAAGCCGTATGAGAATAAAGATATCCCAGCTGTAGAATGACGGTAGCAGATAGAGAATCAGATTCAGCGGATAAAAGAGCGCGGCCTGGATCATGCCGATCAGGGCATAGCCGCAGGCCTGGTGCGGGTTCCAGAGCGGCAGGATTCCCTGATGGAGACTTTGACGGATAAATTCATAGATCGGTTCTTCCAAAACAGGGGTGTCGGTGCCGTTGACCGGGATAAACGGCGGTTTATTGTTTTCTTGTCCGTAGACCCCGGTGGGCATGGCCTGGGAATTGGCGGTGGCGACTTTAAAGGTGTGCCCGCCAACAACCACATCATAAAAGGCTGTGCACAGCAGGACACTTAAGAGAAGGGCGGCCAGAACGGCCGGAGATGTCCGAAATCGTTTCATAGGTGCTTATTTTAAACGCGACCTCAGCCTCCGGCAAGAGAGATTTTGGATGATTTGCTGAGAAAAAATTAATATACGCTCTCTGAAATTGACAAAGGCCGGGCTCTGTGATAGATTCAGAAATCTATTAAATTCCTATAATTAAAAATATCTATTAATAATATAAGAGAGCGGGTTATGTCGAAAAAAACGATAGTTCTGGCCGTATGGTTTGCCCTGATCTCAACGCATTCCTTTGCCTTTTGGGTCTGGACACCTGAAACGCGTCAGTGGATTAATCCCAAATATGCCGTTAAAGAAACCCCTCAGCTGCAGCTGGAATACGCCTTGTCTCTGGCTGACCAGGACGATGGAGCTGCCCAGGCCGAGGAGGAGATGCGAAAGCTGATCAAACATTATCCCAAGTCCCGTGAAGCGGCGGACGCGCAGTTTTATATCGCTCAATTTGAGGAACAGCGCGGAGATTTTTCCAGGGCCTTTGAAAGTTACCAGCAGGTGATCAAAAAGTATCCGTTTACCCAGAGGGTGTCGGAGGTCGTTCAGCGGCAGTATGAAATGGCCTCCCGGATTTTAGATGGGGGATCGCAAGACGATCAGGGAATCTGGAAAAAAATCATCGCGTCGCATGTCAATCTTGAAGAGATCTTTACGCAGGTGATCAAGAATGCGCCCTACGGCGAATATGCCGCTCCGTCGCAATATAAGATCGGATTATATCTCAAGGAAGAAGGGCTGATGCAGGAGGCCCGGGATGCCTTTGAAAAGACCCTGAATGATTATCCGGACAGTGAGTGGGCCAAGGCAGCCCGGTATCAGATTGCTTTGGCGGATGCCACGCGTTCTGCCGAGGCAGGGTATGATCAAAAGATCACGCAGTCGGCCATTACCGAGTTTCAGGAATTTGTCCGGGAATATCCGGATGCCCGGCTTTCGGCAGAGGCCCGTCAGCACATTGTAGATCTGCGTGAGAAAGAGGCGGAAAATAGTTTTTTGATCGCCCGGTTTTATGAACGGCAGAAAAAATATAAAGCCGCCAGGGTGTATTATCTGCAAATCGCCGATCAGTATCAGGATACATCGTGGGCGAAAAAGGCGTTGGAGGCGATACAACAATTGGGGAAAAAAGAATGAAACGGATGATTCTGTTAGGGCTGTTGTTCGTCGGGTTGGTTGGATGCGGGTATACCACAACATCCGCTTTGCCGCCGCGTTTAAAGACAATTTATATCGGGCCGTTTAAAAACAGTATTGTCTATACTGACGCGGCCAATCAGAGTGTCTATATCCCGTTATTGGAGGTCAAGGCCAGGGATGCTGTTGTGAGCCGTTTTCAGTTTGACGGCAACCTCGATATTGTCGATGCGCCGCAAGACGCGGATTTGATTCTAAAGGGGGAACTGATTGAATACCGCCGGAATCCTCTGCGCTACACGGATCATGATGATGTTGAGGAATACCGTGTCCAGATTATTATGAAGCTGGCGCTGGTCGATACCGCCCATGATGAGCCGGTGTGGGAATATAACCGATTTGTCGGGGAGGCCACGTATTTTTTGACCGGGTCCCAGGCGTCGAGTGAGGATGCGGCCGTTGACGAGGCCGCCGTGGATCTTGCCCGGCGGATTGTAGAAACCACGATTGAGAATTGGTGAGGGGATGGAATGGGGTGTAGGTTTAGCGTTTAGAGTTTAGGGTTTAGGGTTTAGAGTTAGACCATAATACACTGTAATGACCCACTTAAAATTTAAAAGAACCTTATTTTCTCAACACTAAACCATAAACGCCTAAACCGTTCTTGCGGGAATCTCCAACTTAACCATATGACACACTATCTTTTTCTTGGTGATGACGAACAGGCCAAAAATCGCAAGATTACGGCGTTGCGTCAAAAACTTCTTCCTTCCGGAGATCCGCGCAAGTTTGATTGTGATGTCCTCTACGCCGACAAACTTTCCGCCCGGGATCTGAAAAAATCTCTTCTGGAACTTCCTGCACTAGCCGATCAGCGCCTGGTGATCATCAAATCGGCGGAAAAGCTCAAAGCGTTTCATAAAGATGTTCTCCTGGAATTTTATGCCGCACAGCCGCAGACGACGGTCACGATTCTTGACGCCGGAGGCTCTCCCCGGGATCAGTTTTTTAAGACCTTGAAATCGTATGCCAGGGTGGAACTCTGTGCAGCAGCACAGGGAGAAAATGTGTTTGCCATGACGCGTGTGATGAACCGCCGTTCGCAGGCCGATGCGCTGCGTGTGCTGCATGAGCTTTTTGAGCAGGGACAGCATCCGCTGCAGATCATGGGAGGGGTGATTTGGTTTTGGGGGCATAAGGCGCGCCCCGGAGTTTCGCGGGACGTTTTTGAAAAAGGCCTCCTGTATCTCAAGGAGGCCGATTTAAATATCAAGCGGAGCAAACTTCCGGCACCGATGGCCATGGAAGTGCTGGTCGCAAAATTATGTCTTTTATTAGGATAAAGGTGTCAGGACTTTTGCAGAAGCGCTTTTGTTAATTGTGATTTCTTACGCGCAGCAGTATTCTGATGGAAAAGATTGCGTTTCGCGGCTTTATCAATCTTTTTATAGACATCTTTCAGTTTTGACTCAGCTTCCGACTTGTCATCAGAGGCAAGAATGGCCTTATAAGATTTGATGGTTTTCTTCAAATCTGTTTTCATATCAAGATTACGAAGCTGATTTTTGCGGTTTTTCCGCAATTCTTTAATTCCCGAACGTCGTTGTGGCACAGCAATCACCCCTTTCTTATTTTTAGTGGAGTAATATAACAGAGGGCCCTAAAAATGTCAATGGAAAAAAATATACGGCAAAATTCTCCTAAATCCATCATAAAATCCATGTCTGTGATCTCTTCCGGGACACTGACATCCCGGATTTTAGGGTTTTTTCGCGATATTATTCTGGCGAAATTCTTCGGAACCGGATTTCACGCGGATGCGTTTTTTGTCGCCCTGCGGATTCCGAATCTGTTTCGGGATCTGGTGGGAGAAGGTGCGGCAAATTCTGCGGTGGTTCCGGCCTTTTCTGAATATCTGGAGCGTGAACGCCGCGAGCATTTCTGGCGTTTTGTGTCTGTGGTGCTGGTTTTGGCGATGATGGTGCTCACGGTGATTACATTGGCGGGAATTTTTTTGGCTCCGTTGATTGTCCGTGTCCTGGCGCCCGGGTTTATTGCGGATCCGCCCAAATTGGCGATGACGGTCCGATTGACCAAGATGATCTTTCCTTATTTGGTCTTTATCGGCATGACCGCCTACAGTATGGCGATTCTTTATACCTTTCGGCAATTTGTGGTTCCGGCCTTTAGTCCATGTCTGTTGAATATTTCGATCATCATTAGCGCCCTGGTCTCGGTCAAATATCTTGATGAGCCGGTTTATGGATTGGCCGCCGGGGTTTTGGTGGGCGGATTTTTGCAGCTGCTTGTCCAGATTCCGCCATTATTGAAGACCGGATATCATTTTCAGCGTCCGGCTACGTTGCGTCATCCCGGGGTTATGAAAATCGGGCGGTTGCTGCTGCCGCGGCTGGTGGGGGCCGGCGTTTATCAATTGACAATCTTTGTCGACACATTCTGCGCTTCGCTGGCTGCCATTGTGGGGGCCGGTGGAATTTCTGCGATCTATTATGCCAATCGGATTATTCAGCTTCCCATGGGAGTTTTCGGTCTCGCCCTGGCCAGCGCGGTGCTGCCGACGCTGTCGGCGTTGGCGGCGCGCAAGGAAACAGGACGGCTCAGGGAGACTTTATTGTTTGCGGTGGAAAATATTTTGTTTATTATGGCGCCGGTCTCGGTGATAACCATGGTCCTGTCGCGGCCCATTATTCGAATTTTATTTGAGCGGGGGGCCTTTGATCAATATTCCACAGCCATCACTTCCTCGGCCTTGTTGTTTTATGCGATCGGGCTTTTTGCGTTCGGCGGCATTAAAATTCTGGTCTCGGCGTTTCACGCGATGCAGGATACCAAAACACCGGTCAAGATCGCGGCCGGATCGCTGCTGATCAATATTGTGCTCAATATTTTGTTGATGTTTCCGCTGAAGATTGCCGGAATCGCCCTGGCGAGTTCTATTGCGGCTCTGGTGAATTTTTCTGTTTTGTTCTGGGTGATGAATCGCCGGATCGGAGGCGTCTTTGCGGCCTTTCGTCCGTTTATTTTTCGTGTCGTGCTGGCGGCCTTTGCCTCCGGACTGGTCACGCGCTGGTTGTGGCCGGTCAGCTTCGGACTTTATGATGTGCTGCGTCTGATCATGGTGCCGCTGGCCGGGACGGCGGTTTATGGAGCGGTGTGTTATTATCTGGAGGTTCCCCAGGCGAGGACGGTTGTTCAATGGATCAAAGAACAGGTGTTAAGGATCAGGCATGAAGGATGACGCGTCAGGGAGAACAGATGCGGAGCAGCGGCGCAGGGAGCGGGTGGCAGAGCAGGTGCGTTCGCTGCCGTCGGCCAGCGGCGTTTATTTGATGAAAGACGACTCCGGAACGGTGATTTATGTCGGCAAGGCGGTGGATTTGCATAAACGTGTGGCCTCGTATTTCCGGCGGCGTTCGACGGTCAGTAAGACGGATTTTCTGGTGGAAAAGATCGACCGGATTGATGTGATTTTGACCGAGAGTGAGGCGGAGGCCCTGATTCTTGAGGCCTCGTTAATTAAAAAATATCAGCCGTATTACAATATCAGTCTGCGGGACGACAAGACCTATCCGTATATCGAGATCACCGGGGATCCGTTTCCCCGGGTGTCGATTGTGCGGCCTCGCGAGCTGAATCCGTTGTCGAGCTATTATGGCCCTTATACAAGTGTTGCCCTGATCCGGGAGGCCCTTGAGATTATCCGGCGGATTTTTCCGTTTCGCACCTGCGATCCGTTTCCGGAGAAGGAATGTCTGTTTTTTCATATCGGGCTGTGCGGGGCCCCGTGCATCGGCCGGCAAACGCGGCAGGAGTATCACAAGGCGATCCGGCATATCCGCATTATTCTGGATGGAAAAAAAGACCGGCTTTTTAAACAATTGACCGCTCAGATGGAACGCTGTGCCCGTCGGACGGAGTTTGAAGAGGCCGCTAAAATCCGGGATCAGCTGCGGGCGATCGGGGCTTTGTATTCCGGCACCGGAGACATCAATTATTTTAAAGAGGCGGAACAATTGCAGCGGGCACTGAACCTGCCGGTGCCGCCCAGGCGTATCGAGACCTTTGATATCTCCAATATCATGGGAGAGCAAAGCGTCGGGTCCATGGTTTCATTTTTTAACGGGCGGCCGGATAAACGGCAATACCGGCGGTTCAAAATTAAAACGGTTGAGGGCATTGATGATCCGCGGATGATCGCGGAGGTCGTCGGACGGCGCTATAGCCGTTTGAAACGGGAAGGCCGGTTGATGCCGGATCTGATTGTGATTGACGGGGGCAAGGGTCAGTTATCGGCCGCGCAGGCGAGTATCCGTGAACTGGATTTGATGATCCCGATGATTTCTTTGGCCAAGCGGGAGGAAGAGGTCTTTGTGCCGGGCCGCCGCAGCGCAATTGTCCTGCCCGGGAATTCTTTGGGGTTAAAGCTGCTGCAGCGTTGCCGTGACGAGGCGCATCGTTTCGCGGTGTCGTATCACAGGATGTTGAGAAATAAAAAAACATTTAACTAGGGCGTGTCGTCAATTAGCTCAAACTGTTTAAAATGCATCTTTTTTACCATGATTGCGTTGCTTCGGCTTGAATTAGCTTTGCTAGTCCTGCGCCTTAGGCGCCTTATCATGGCAAAAAATCTACAATTTATCCAATTTAACCTAATTGACGACACGCCCTAGGAGCTTAATATTTTAGAAGACACAGAGACACAGTGACACAAGGACACAAAAATCAAAAGCGAACAGTTTAGCTAATATGTTGAAGGGTTTTGGTTTTCATGTGACCTTGTGTCTTTGTGCTCATGTGTTCTAGTTCCTCGGGCTCTAACGCTCTATTATTATGAATATCTCTCTGCCTGACAATCCCGAACAATACCATCTGACACCCTTTCAATGGGCGGTGCTCCGGGTCGTTATGACGATCCCGCCGGGTGAGACACGGACCTATGCCTGGGTTGCCCGGCAGATCGGCCGGCCTGGTGCGGTGCGGGCGGTCGGAACGGCCCTGCGGAAAAATCCGTTTCCTGTTATTATTCCGTGCCATCGTGTGATAAAATCGGACGGGTCTTTAGGAAAATATGCCGGTCGGGATGATGGACGGAAAAAGGCATTGCTGGAGATGGAACGGTATATAAAATCAAGTCTCAAGTGACAGGTCTCAAGTTCCAAGAAAGCGTGACCTGAGACCTGAGACCTGGGACTTGGGACCTGAGACCTGAGACTGTTAAATCAAGGAGTGATTATGAATATGCGCCGGTTGTTAAAGCTGATGGTTGAAAAAGAAGCCTCGGATATCTTTTTAAGCATTAATTCCAAACCCCGGGCCCGGATCCTCGGCACTGTTCAGGAATTTGATGACGCGGTGATTGATGCCAGAGGCATGGGCCTGATCGCGGATTATCTCCTGGGCGATGGTTACCGCAAGGTCAAGTTCGAGGAAGACAAGGCCGTGGATTTTATTTATGTCGAGCCGGATGTGGGACGGTTTCGAGTGAATATGTTTATTCAGCGCGGCACTCCGGCGCTGGTTGCCCGGCATGTCAAATGGGAAATTCCGGGATTTTCCGAGCTGCATCTGCCCGAGCAGCTGCTGCAGAAGTTGTGTAATGAGGCCAACGGCATGGTGTTATTATGCGGCCCGGCCGGAAGCGGTAAATCCACGACGATTGCGGCGATGTTGGAAAATATTAATGAACATCAGAATAAACATATTGTGACGATTGAGGATCCGATTGAATATCTGTTTCATCATAAACAGAGCATGATTAATCAGCGGGAGATCGGCGTTGATGTTTTGGCGTATCCCGACGCGCTCAAGCATGTCACTCAGCAGAGTCCGGATATTATTTATATCGGTAACATTCGGGATTTGGAGACCATGAAGGCCGCGATTACCGCCACCGAGCTTGGCACCTTTGTGGTCAGCACCTTTCATACCATCAATGCGGTTCAGACGATTACCCGGATTGTAAATTTTTTCCCTCCGTATCTGCATGAAGAAGTTTTGATGCAGCTGTCCGTGATTCTTAAGGCGGTGATTTCGCTGCGGCTGCTGCCCCGAAAAGACGGATCCGGACGGATTCCCGCTTATGAGACCATGGTGGTGACGCCGGCGATTGCCAAGATGATTCGTGAAGGCAAGATCAATGAGATTCAGCGGTTTATTGATGAAGGAGATCTGTTCGGTATGCAGTCGTTTCGCAAATCATTGGTCAGCCTGGTCAAGAAGGATCTGGTCTCGGAAGAAGACGCCCGTTATCGGGCGGACAGCCGCGATGAATTCGATATGGAAATGCGGGGTATTCAGCAGATTTAAGAATAGGGCGCTGACCCCTATTCTTGAATCATCGCATTGCTCTTTTCCTGAGACATGAGACATGAGACTTGGGACCTGGGATCACGTTCTTGACCCGCTTAAAGTGTGTGTTATAATACCTCACCTTTTTACTAATATTAATTATCTTTTATCATATGCTGGATGATATCAAACACAAGGCCGCTGGTTTTAAAGAAAAACTGGCGCAATTACATAAATTTCTGGACATTTCTTCCAGGAGATCTGAGATTCAGCGTCTTCAGGAGATGATGAACGCGCCGGATTTCTGGAATGATCAGGATGCAGCCAACAAGGTGGTTCGTGAGCTGAAATATGCGCGTTCCATTGTGGAGCCGTTCGAACGGCTGTCGCTCAAGGTCGAGGAACTGGAAGAGCTGGCTGATATCTGTTGTGAAGATCCGGATTCTCTGCCCGAGATCATGCAGGAGCTTGACGGCCTGGAACCGGAGCTGGAGCATCTGGAGACGCAGGCCCTGCTCAGTGATCCCTTTGATAAAAATAATGTGATTCTCAGTATTAACGCCGGGGCCGGCGGAACCGAGTCCTGCGATTGGGCCAGTATGCTGCTGCGCATGTATACGCGCTGGGCGGAACGCCAGGGCTTTCGGATTTCGATGGTGGATATGCTCGCCGGGGAAGAGGCCGGCGTTAAGAGTGTGACGCTGAATATTGAGGGAGAGATGGCCTACGGTCTGCTCAAGAGCGAAAAGGGCGTTCATCGTCTGGTGCGGATTTCGCCGTTTGATGCCAATAAACGCCGGCACACCTCGTTTGTCTCGGTGGATGTGATCCCGGAAGTGGAAGAAGATGTGGAAATTGAAATCAATCCGGATGATCTGCGTATTGATATTTTCCGTTCGTCGGGACCGGGCGGTCAGAGTGTCAACACAACCGACTCGGCGGTGCGTATTACGCATTTGCCGACCGGCATTGTGGTCCAGTGTCAAAATGAACGTTCCCAGCTTCAAAATAAAACCATGGCCATGAAGGTCCTGAAATCCCGTTTGTATGAAAAACGGCGCAAGGAACAGGACGAGGCCATGGCCAGGGAACACGGCCAGAAACAAAAGATTGAATGGGGAAGTCAGATCCGGTCGTATGTGATGCATCCGTATTCGATGGTCAAGGATCATCGCACCGACGCGGAGACCGGCAATGTTCCGCGGGTTATGGACGGAGATTTCGATCTGTTTATTGACGCGTTTTTAAGATGGAAGCCGGGGGAGTAAAATTTGTAAAGACACAAAGACATAACAAATTGCCTCATAAAAAATGTTATCCGTTAGGGCGTGAAGAGCGATTCAATGACTCAAAATAGATGTTACTAAAAGTTGGAAGTTTTGTATCAAAGGATTGAGGTTTTTGCGTAGGGCGGGACGCCCTCGGCCCGCCGAAAAACGGCCCGCCGGGGGCGTCGGGCCCTACATGGCCGGACTCATGGCGCAGGGTTTTTATGGCAACATGAATTATGAGTCAACGAAGCCGATTTTAAAATTCCCGGATAACATTTTTTATGAGGCAATTCGTTGTGTCTCTGTGACCTTGTGACTTTACAAAATTGACAAACAGTTTTTGTGTCCTTGTGTCTTTGTGTCCTTGTGACCTTGTAACTTTACAGAATTAATAAGCGGTTTTTGTGTCCTTGTGTCTCTGTGACCTTGTGACTTTTAAAAAAGGATAAAATTATGTTTGAATTTTTGATCAAAGGATTTTCCGTCAAGCGGGCGCAGGCTATGATTGACCGGCTGGAGCCGTCCGTTAATGTTCATGTGCCGCATCATTTGCCGTTGCCGTCGATTTGGGCCATCAAACGGATGGCGAAAACCGTCTCATTGATTAATGCCAGGGAATCTGAGATGCAGGCGTTGAGCGATGAACAGTTGCGCGGAAAGACCGGAGAATTTCGTCAACGGTATCAGGCGGCGATCCGGGAGCTTCAGGCGCAATATGATCAGACCCAACAGGAATGCCGACAGGCGCAGGATCAGGACACGCGGGATGCTTTGGTGTCTCAAATGGCCCGGTTGGAAGATCAGATTAAAAAACAGCGACGGAACGTTCTGGATGAAATTTTGCCTGAGGCCTTTGCGGTCGCGCGGGAGGCCGGAAAACGTGTCTTAAATATGCGGCATTATGATATTCAGATGATCGGGGGGATGGTGCTGCATGAAGGCAGTATCGCGGAGATGGCGACCGGTGAAGGAAAGACCCTGGTAGCGACATTGCCGACATATCTCAACGCCCTGACCGGGGAAGGTGTTCATGTGGTCACGGTTAATGATTATTTGGCCCGTCGGGACCGTGAATGGATGGGGCCGCTGTTTGAATTTTTGGGGCTGACTGTCGGTGTGATTCTGCACGATATGATGCCGTCCGAACGGCAGGCCGCGTATGGCGCGGATATTACTTACGGAACGAACAATGAATTCGGTTTTGATTATCTGCGCGATAATATGGTGACCGTCAAGGAGGAAATGGTTCAGCGGCGATATCATTATGCGATTGTCGATGAGGTCGACAGTATTCTGGTTGATGAAGCCAGAACCCCGTTGATTATTTCAGGCCCGGCCGAGCAGGCGGCCGGCACGTATTATCAGGCCTGTGAGATTACGAAGAAACTGCGCGGGGTCCGGTTGACGGAGAATGATGAAATCGAGGCCAAGCATAAGGGGTTAGCCATTGAAAGCCTTCATGAAGGGTATGATTACGTCGCCGATGAAAAGGCCAAATCCGTATCCCTGACCGAGGAAGGAGAAGAAAAGGTGGCGAAGGCCTTCGGCATTGAGAACCTGCACGATATTTCGACCACCGAACACCGGCATCATATCTTGCAAGCGATCAAGGCGCGGGAATTTTTCAAGCGTGATGTGGATTATGTGGTTCGCGACGGAGAGGTGATTATTGTGGATGAATTCACCGGACGCATGATGCCGGGGCGCCGTTGGTCCGGCGGACTTCATCAGGCGGTGGAGGCCAAGGAGGGGATCAAGATTGAACGGGAAAATCAGACTCTGGCGACCATCACTTTTCAGAACTATTTTCGCATGTATGAAAAATTATCCGGGATGACCGGAACGGCTTACACTGAGGCCGGCGAGTTTAAGGAGATTTATTCATTGGATACGGTGGTTCTGCCGACGAATAAACCGCTGAAGCGAAAAAATTATGATGACGTAATTTATAAAACAGCCCGGGAAAAGTATCTGGCGCTGGTTGAGGAGATCGCGCAGGCGTATCATCGGGGTCAGCCTGTTCTGGTGGGAACGATTTCCATTGAAAAGTCCGAACTCATCGGGGCGATGCTTAAGCAGCGCGGGATTCCCCATGAAGTTTTAAACGCCAAGTATCATGAACGGGAGGCGCACATTGTGGCCCAGGCCGGGCGCTATCAGGCGGTAACGATTGCGACCAATATGGCCGGACGGGGAACAGATATTGTTTTAGGCGGTAATGCCGAATTCCTGGCCAATGCGTTAGCCGAGCAGCAGCGGGGCGATGACGATTCCGATGAGGATCATCGGTTGCGCCTGGATCAGTTTCTTCAACAGGAACGCAAACGGGTCAGGGAGGAACAGCCGCGGGTCATTGAGGCCGGGGGATTGTATGTGATCGGCACCGAGCGTCATGAATCACGCCGTATTGATAATCAGTTGCGGGGACGCTCCGGCCGTCAAGGAGATCCCGGCGCGTCGAAATTTTTTATTTCTCTGGAAGATGACTTGATGCGGCTGTTCGGCGGCGACCGGATGATGGCGGTGATGGACCGGATGTCGTTTGAAGAAGGACAGGTCCTGGAGAATCCGTTATTAAGCCGTTCGATCGGGATTGCGCAGAAGCGCGTAGAATCGTTTAATTTTGAGATTCGCAAACAACTGCTGGAATATGATAATGTGATGAACAAACAGCGTGAAGCGGTCTACGGACTGCGGCGCAGTATTCTTGAAGGGTCGAACGTGAAGGACCGTGTGCTGGATTCGGTGGGCGATGTGATTGACCGTGCGGTGCAGCAATATCTTTACGGCGGCAATACGGATGCCGATTGGGATCTGGACGGGTTGATGATATTTTTGGGGGCAAAATTCGGACTGGATCTTTCGATGCCGGGTTCCAGGATGGCGGAAATGGATTTTCAGCAGATTCATCGTGCGGTTCAGGATGAGATCTTTGCCGCTTATGAGGCGAAAGAACAGGATCTGGGATCCGGGATGATGCGTTATTTTGAAAAGATCATTATGCTCCGGGTGATTGATTCCAAGTGGAAGGATCATCTCTACGCCATGGATCAACTCAAGAGCGGGGTGGGGCTGCGGTCTTACGGCCAGAGGGATCCGTTGGTGGAATATAAGCGCGAAGGCTTTGAGATGTTTCAGATGATGTTTGATGCGATTACGGATGAAGCCGCGGAGATGGCCTTCAAGGCCCGTCCGGTTTCCCGGCAGACAGAAATCCGCGGGGTCTTTGATGAGGTGCCGCAGCATCTGGTACATCAGGACGCCTCGGCGATTGATCAGGCCTCCCGACGGCATCAGATGCCGGGTTCGGGGACAACAGCATCGGAGCCGGGACCGGTTCCGCCCTCCGGGATGATTCCGCGCCAAAGTCCCGATTTGCCGTCGCCGAATTCTGCCGCAGGCGCGCGGTCGTCCGATAAAGTCGGACGCAATGATCCTTGTCCGTGCGGCAGCGGAAAGAAATATAAAAAGTGCTGCGGACGGTAAGGCAGGTGAGAGTGAAGAGCGAAAAGGGAAGAGAGCTTCGCGGGACATTGCAAATAGAATGTGATGAACAGGAAATTTTAAATAAAGTGTGAAATCTTCTATTTCTGAAAAACAATTTATGTCCGCATTTTTTCAACGGGGCGGGTTTTTTTCGTCCTTATCTTTGTTGTGTTCTCGTTTTTTTCGCTTTTGTTTTTCACTCTTCCCTTTTCGTTTTTCGCTCTTTTCTCCTCTATTCCTCTCTATTCTCTCATCTTTTCTCTTAGTCCTCTCCCATCCCCCGTATCATCTCTGGTTTCTCGCCTGGGTCGGGCTGGTGCCGCTTCTGGCCGCGCTGGAGGGTCAGGGGTTTTGGTCCGGTTTCCGTCGGGGATATCTTTTCGGACTCGTGTATTGTTTCGGGATGTTCTGGTGGCTGATTCATGTGACGCTGCCCGGGATGATTCTTTTAAATATGTTTTTGGCTTTGTATTTTGCCTTATTCGCCGCTACGGTGACGCTGGTTGCACATCACAAAATCGGGGCGCGTGCGGTGATGATTGCTTGTGCCTGGGTTGTGTGGGAATTCGCGCGATCGCGGCTGCTCTCGGGATTCGGGTGGGCTGCCCTGGGGCATAGTCAGTATCGCAATATCCCATTGATCCAATGGGCTTCCTGGACGGGGGTTTTCGGAATTTCATTTGTATTGGCGGCGGTTAACAGTCTGATTGCCGGAGCCATGACACAGACATCACACGAACGCTGGAAGATTTTGGCGGCTGCCCTGATGATCGCCGCGGGAGCCTGGGGGGCGGGGCATCTTCTTTTGCCGGACAGCCGTCATGACGTCGCCCCTTTACGCGCGGCAGTCATTCAGCCGAATATTGCCCAGGAAGACAAATGGGATCCGTTTAAGCATGAAGAGATTTTTAATCGTCTGGGACGCATGACGCAAAAGGCTGCTCAAGAGCATCCGGATCTGGTGATCTGGCCGGAGTCGTCGCTGCCGGCATGGCCCGCTCAAATGCCGCGCATGATGGTCTTGTCCAGTGCGCTGGCACGCCGGCTTGCTACGCCGATGTTGATCGGATACGTCCACCAAAAATCAGGCCGGTATTATAACAGCGCTGGGCTGATTGCTTCCGACGGACGGTGGCAGGGGGAATATGACAAGCGGCATCTGGTTCCGTTTGGGGAGTATATTCCGCTGGGCAGGATGATTCCGTTGTTGAGCAAGATCGTTCCGATTGAGGATGTCTCGCCGGGGAAGACGCTGACGGTGTTTCATCTGGCGACGGCAGATCAGCGCCAGTATGATTTTTCCGTGCTGATTTGTTTTGAGGATACGGTCGGTTCTGTCGCGCGTGCATTGACTGCTGCCGGAGGACAGATCTTGATTAACATCACCAATGATGCTTGGTTTCAGGAGACCCGGGCTCCCTGGCTTCACTTGCAGGCAGCGGTGCTGAGCGCGGCGGCCTTGCATCGGCCATTGATTCGATGCGCCAACACCGGCGTGAGCGCCGCGATTTCAGCATCAGGTGAAATTCAGGGAGTGTTGACCGGAGAAGGCGGCCGGGCCGTATTTCAGCCCGGCATAAAAATTTTTACGGTTTATCCGAATTCATCAGAGACTATTTATTTGAAATTTGGAGATATTTTCGCGTATTTATGTATTGCATGTTTAGTCCTGAATGTTATCATAAATCATAAAAAATTTTCATTCAGCGGAGGGGACTATGAAAAATAAGCGCGTGGCGATCAAGGTTATCAGTTATTCCCTGGCATTGCTTTATGCGATGTCGTTTTTTTATTATATCGGCGATGTGGCGGCGTCGAATATTTCGTATTTTCGCGGGCTTATCGGGGGGATGTTTTTGATTTTGTTTTCCGGGGCGATTGCTTTGGGGCTGGGACGAAAATGGGGGCGGGATATTCTGGTTTACGGCAATATTGTTTTTTTTATTGCCGGTATGTGGATGATGGCCTTGTTTCCGGATCTTGTTCAATTAAACGGTTTTCGTGAGGATGTGTTTTTTCGAAGTGCTGTCTTCGGCGGATTGTTGATGGCATTGATTATTGCCGCGTATTTTATGCAGGTCAAAATCCGGATGGTGGTGGATCCGGAATGGAAATTTTCCCGTAAGAGTATTCTGGTGGTCGATGATGATGAGGGGATTCAGGTGACATTGCGGCGGATTTTGCTGGATCGCGGGTATAGTGTGTTAAGCGCGATGAATGGGGAGAAGGGGTTGCAGGTCGCGCGGGCCCAGCAGCCGGATTTGATTTTGCTGGATGTGATTCTTCCGGGTATGAAAGGACGGGCGGTGTGTGTCAAATTGAAAGAGGATGAGGCGACCCGGCATATTCCGGTGATCTTTTTAACGGCCAAAGATTCTCCGGATGATATTGCGGCGGAACGGGAAGCCGGAGGGATCGGGCATATGACCAAGCCGATCAAGACCGGCGTTTTGCTCAGTGAGATTAAACGTGTGTTGTCTTGAGCCTGACGGATGTTCTTTTAAAAGGATTGACCGGGGATTGGCCGGTACGGGATGGGCGTCGAGGAGTCATCCGCAGACAGGAAAAAGGTGTTGAGATTTTAAAGAAGAGATTCGACCGGGGAAACGGATTGGAGAGATGAGACGGGTTCAAGATTTTTTGAAACAGGTTAACCGGGCTTTGGTGCGTGGAGCACTGGCCTGGTTGTTTTTTTTGGCCCGGATCGTTCCGATCGGCATGGTGTATGCCCTGGTCCGGTTTGTTGTCGTGGGCGTATTGTATAAAACCGGGGGACGGCTGAAACGGCACGCGAAAAACGGGATTCAGACCGCCTTTGGAAGCCGGATGTCCCGGGATCGACGCGAATGGCTGATCCGTCAGACGTTTGAACAGTTGGCGCATGTCATTGCCGAGGGGGTTCATTATATTGTCCGTGAACGGGATTTTGACCGGCGGATCCGCATGAGTGGTGAGGAACATTTGAAATCGGTATTGTCCCGGGGGAGAGGGGTCATCGCGGTGACCGCGCATTTAGGAAATTTTCCTCTGATGATGGGATGGTTGGCCCGTCAAGGGTATAAGGTGAATGTCCTGATGCGTCCGATGCGGGATCCCGGGATGAATGAATTTGTGGTCGCGAAATTCCGGCCGTTCGGCGGTAAGATGATTTTGACGGTTCCGGAACGCGAATGTGTTCAGAAGAGCCTGAGGGCCTTGAGGCGCAATGAGATTCTTTTTATTTTGATTGATCAGAATTATGGAGCCCAGGCCAGAGTTTTTGTGGATTTTTTCCGGCATAAGGCCGCGACGGGAGCGAGTCCCGCGGCGTTTGCCCGACGGACCGGGGCCGGTGTGGTGCCGGTCTTTTTTACGCGGGAAGATAACGGCGGGATTCATATTATAGCCGAGCCTGAGGTTGTCATGAAAGGCGGCCCGGCGGATCAGGCACCTTATCAGGAGGATATGCAGCGGCTCACATCCGTTGTGGAAGAGTATATTCGGCGTTATCCGGAACTATGGTCCTGGATGCATAACCGGTGGAAGAGTCGGGAAACAAGAGAAGAGAATAGAGAGTAGAGAGGATTGAAGAGAACAGAGATTATAGAGGAGAGAGTGGAGAGGAGAGAAAATTCTTGAGAGGAGGCGAAGGGCTGGACAAAATTATAAAACCGTCAAAAATCTTGTAATGAAATGATGTGAATGCATGAAAACTTTTGTGGTGCGCAATGATGACGTGTGATTCTTTTTTATGATTTTTGTTCGTCGCTGTTTGTCTTTGTCTGTTTATTCTTTCGGTTATCTCTTGTTATCTTTTTTCTCTCATCTATTATCTATCTTCTCGATTTACGGAAGGAGCAATCATGCAGAAAGATAAAAAAGATTTGATTTTTACCGGCGGGATTGTGGTGGTCATCATCGGGATCTGGATGATTTTGGCCTGGTGGCCTCATGTAGTTGCGTTTTTCAAAGGATTTCTCGGGATTGCCGTGGCGATTGCCGGACTGTTGATGATGTATGTGAAGAAAGTTTGATGGAAGGACACAAGGACACAAGGACACAAGGACACAGGGACACAAGGACACAGGGACACAAAAGGCAAGAACCAGTTGCCTCAAAAGTAAATGTCAGTTACCCGTTAGGGCGTGAAGAGCGATTCAATGAGCCAAAATAGATGTTACCAAAAGTTGAAAGTTTTGTATCAAAGGATTGAGGTTTTTGCGTAGGGCGGGACGCCCTCGGCCCGCCGGGGTTGTCGGGCCCTACCCGTCTGCGCAGAAGACCATGGGTTTACCCGTGGGGCTTCATTTTGAATGACAAGGCTGTGCTGAAATTTTACGTTTCAGCCTTGAGATGCTGAATGTCGGGTTTTTAATTTTCAGTTTTGTGTTTAAAGTCTATTTCCGGATTTTAGCTGTATGGTTTTGTTCTTGAGACCTGAGACCTGAGACCTGAAACTTTAATGTAGAGAGTAACCATGATTGTATTTTCACTCTTTCAATTTCTCATCAGTGCCGCGGTGATTCTGGCGGCCGGGATTCAGCTGACCAAATACGCAGATCAGTTGAGTGATGTCCTGGGTTTGGGCAAGATGTGGATCGGGATGATTCTTTTGGGTTTGATCACGTCGCTGCCGGAGGCGGGATCCAGCATGGCGGCGGTCGCGGGATTTCATGCCGGTGATTTGGCGGTGGGCAATATCGCCGGAAGTAATAATTTTAATTTATTGCTTTTGGTGCTGATGGATATTGTCTATAAGCAAGGGGCGCTCACTAACGCGGTAGCGTATCATCGCTCGCATTTTTTATCGGCCGTGTTTGCTATGATATTGGCCGGGATGGTTATAGGCGAGATTGCTGTCGGTTTTTTTGTCAGGATTCCGACTTTTCTGGGGATGAGTCCGGCAGGCCTGCTCATTATCGGAACCTTTCTTTACGGGATGCGCCGGGTGTATCTCAGCGGCGGACGGACGGACACCCCGGCGGATGCTGCGGGTGATCGCGCGTCCGGGATTCCGTTGGGACGGATTTATCTGGGTTTGGGCCTCAGCGCGGTGTGCGTGGTGGCCGCGGCGGTGTGGCTGGCCGGATCGGCGGACAAACTCGCGCAATCGACCGGTTTGGGTCGGACCTTTGTGGGATCATTGTTTTTGGCCCTGGCCACATCATTGCCGGAGATGGTGGTGACCCTGTCGGCCCTGCGGATCGGCCAGGTTGATCTGGCCATCGGGAATATCTTCGGCAGCAATATGATCAATATTTTTCTTTTGTCATTGTGTGATCCGTTGATGCCGGGGCGGGCCTTGCTGCAAGGCGTGTCGGCGGCTCATTTGGTCACGTTGGCAACAGGGGTGATTTTGACGCTGATTATTCTGCAGGGTTTGCGTCAGTCGCATAAACGGAGATTTTGGCGCCTGGGCTGGGATTCGTGGATGGTGTTGGCCGTTTATGCCGCGGGTGTTGCGGTATTGTATGTGATAAAATAATTTTTCAGGGTCTGAAAATGGGGCGCCGGGAAAAACCGGAATGTTTTGTAGCGGTCCGCCGGGGGCGCCGGACCCTACATGTAGGGCGCGACCTCCAGAATATCCCCATGTAGGGCGTGACCCCCGGGCGCGCCGAAATATTTTGTAACGGTTCGCCCAGGGGTCGAACCCTACGAAACAAATGACAAGCGTCGGACCCTGCATCATCATATTAGGAATAAGACATTCAACAAGCAGGAGGCTCAGATGTTATCCAAATTGCGAAAATATTTTTTCTCCGGGTTGTTGGCCTTTTTGCCGCTGGCCTTAAGTGTGTTTTTGTTTCTCTGGGTCATCGGTTTTGCCGACGGGCTCCTGGGGAAATATATTGATCCGCTGATGAAAAAACATCTCGGATTTTACGTTCCGGGGCTGGGGCTGATTCTCGGGTTAGTTTGTATCATCATCATCGGGTTTATTGTCACACGGTATTTCGGACGCAAGATCCAGGAGGCGATCGAAAAGATTTTTCTGCGTCTGCCGTTTTTTAAGCAGGTCTATCCGGCGGTCAAGGAGATCGCGGACTTCTTTTTTGCGCGCGGCAAATTAAAATTCAAGACCGTGGTGCTGTTTGAATATCCCCGCAAAGGGATTTACGCGTTTGGGTTTCTCACCAATACCAGCAGTCAGCGTATTAATGATAATGTTAAAGGTAAAGATGAGCTGTGCAATATCTTTTTGCCCAGTGCGCCCGGCCCATTGACCGGATTTGTGATGGTCGTTCCCAAGAAGGACATTATTTTTACGGACATTACCGTGGAAGAGGCCGTGCGCTTCATCATGTCCGGCGGGGTGGTGAATCCGCAATGAGGCGGGAGCCTCGGCAGTAAACAGTAATCAGTGAGTAGTAAACAATCATTGGGCATGAGTCAGTAAAATATGGTGTTGCTGATTGCCCGTCATCACTCACTGATCTCTGATTACCGATCACTGGATGATTTTTTTTAGGCCCTGAGAGTTCCGGGTCTGATTTTTTGTTTGACAAATAGGAATAATTCCTATATAATAATCTTTCGAATCGGAGGTCGTATGGAAGAGTTTGTTCAAAAATGCCGGGAACAGGGGATTAAGATCACGCCGCAGCGCACCGCCATTTATCAAGCGGTCAGAGGATGCCCGGATCATCCAACCGCGGATGACGTGCTGAAAAAAATCCGGCATGAATATCCTCATATCTCACACGACACCGTACATCGAACTCTGCAGACTTTTGTGACGATGGGGCTGATTTGTCTGGTTGAGGGTTACGGATCAGCGCGGCGTTTTGACGCCTTTGTCGGACGCCATCATCATTTCTGGTGCCGGGGCTGCGGCACCATTTTTGATATTGAGAACCGGGATTATGATTCACTCACAGTTCCGGAGGCTGTGGCCCGATCGTTTCATGTGACGGATTATAAGGTGGTTTTGGAAGGCCTGTGTGAGAATTGTGTTAAGTCAAAAAACGATAACGTTTTGGATGTTATGCAACAATCAACAAGGAGGAATCAGGATGGAGGAGCAGGACAAGATGTGTGAACGTGTACATATGCCGGTGATCGGCGAGACCGCGCCCGCGTTTGAAGCGGATACGACCCAGGGAAAGATCAGGTTCCCCGATGACTATCAGGGGAAGTGGGTGATTTTATTCAGTCATCCCGCGGATTTTACGCCGGTCTGCACCACGGAATTTATGACCTTTGCGACTATGGAACAGGAATTTGAGGCCATAAATTGCAAGCTGATCGGTCTGTCGATTGACAGTCATTACAGCCATATCGCTTGGTTGCGCACGATCAAGGAAAAAATCGAGTATAAGGGGATGAAGGATGTTGAGGTGAATTTTCCGGTGATCGCGGATCTCAAAATGGATGTGGCGAAAAAATTCGGTATGATCCAGCCGGTGGAGAGTGATGTCAGCGCGGTGCGGGCGGTCTTTTTTATTGATCCGCAGACCAAGATCCGCGCCTTGATGTATTATCCCTTGTCAACAGGCCGTAACTTTCAGGAGATCAAACGGGTCTTGACCGCCATGCAGACGTCGGATCAGCATGATGTTGCCACGCCGGCGGACTGGCAGCCCGGGGATGATGTGATCGTCCCGCCGCCGGGCAGCTGCGGAACCGCCAAGGAACGGGTGGACGGCGCGGATAAGCAGGGTATTAAATGTCTGGACTGGTTTATGTGTTTTAAGGCATTGAAGTAATTGTCAGAGACCGCACGCAACAAGAGTCCCCGCCACACAATCGGTGGGCAGGCGAGAGCCCGGGAAACTGAGCAGCATTCAGAGTGCTGGTTTCTCGGGCTCCGGTGCTCTAAAAACATGTCCGTCCTTTTGTTTTCGCCTTCAAAAATGTTCCATTTTTCACTTTTTCGGCACTTTTTATTTTATATCCTGTCTGATTTTCTTATCTTATTTATTTTCATAATGTTGCAACTCAGGCCCCGGGTTGTTTTCTGCCTCTTATATAGAGTATACTTTATATATTGTCATTAAAAATTCACATTCAGTTATCTAGGGCGTGTTGTCAATTAGCTCAAACTGTTTAAAATGCATCTTTTTTACCATGATTGCGTTGCTTCGGCTTGAATTAGCTTTGCTAGTCCTGCGCCTCAGGCGCCTTATCA
>JGI10211J34971_10001041_pt1 | contig 23109 bp, 3 predicted proteins | sample Etolagsediment_FD_34971 | JGI IMG/M metagenome (IMG submission 34971)
ATTTTAGGTTTGCAGTTGAGTAGGGTAGAATGCTAACTTTAAGCAATACAGTAGACAAGATTCCAATCTATTATTACCCGTTGTCCAAAATTCATATTGATTATTTCCCAAAGTTTTAATGTGCAAGCGAAAAATAGTATTCCTGTATTTTGTTGATATTCATACGTTTAGATTTTGTTTTTGAACTATTGAGGAAATGACAAATCTCACAAAGCCAAGCGTTTCAAAATGTTCCCGGGTAAGCAATTCCTGATGCTTCTGCTCGGATCAACCCATCCCATCAAAGAGTATTGGTTATGAAAGTAAACAGCCCTCGGTCGTTTGCCCTGGCTTTTTTGTTGCTTTTTATTCAGCAGCTGACAGCCGCGGATCTCACCAATTTCGCTTTGACTTATCCGTCCGCAGGGACAGGTCAAGTCAATTTAGGAAACCAAAATACAGATCATTTCACTTTCGAGTCGTGGATCAAAACCGACGAAGGGAGTGAGGACCTGCTTATTGCATCCAAGGATGACAGCTGGGCGGTTAGTATCGAAGGCTACCGGCTGCGATTTGTTGTTTCCCTGGAGTGGGATTCGCTTTGGACCACACCCTATGCCTGCAACTGGGGGGCAGATGCAGGGATATGCGGCACTCATAATTGCACCAGTTATAAGGATGCGAACTGTTATTACGACGCTGGCACTTGTGGATATCACTTATGCGGGAATGATTGCGGTTCCTGGAGTGGATTTAACAATCAAGATGCGAACCCAGCCTATAACTCACAAACCACTGCTGAAGGTAACTGTTCAGAATGGCATTACGATCTGAGTAATAACGGAGCCCACTATTATGATGCCAGTCAGGGCTATATGTGTGTCTCGTCCTGTTGTCACAGTTACTCGCAGTGCGCGAATTCGTGTTATCGCAGCACTTGTTCTGCCATCAATACATCACGTCGCACCCGTATTCTGAGTCTATCCGGGAGTATTCATCCATTTTATGAAGAGTGGCATCATGTCGCAGTGACCTTTGATGGCCGCTTTGCCCGTGTCTTTGTCAACGGCATCGAAGAGGGTGTGCTTGATTTCCACCCGAGTAACGGGTACATGACACCGGGGTGGAGCAATGTTCAGACACCTTCCTACTCAAGCGATAATGGGGATCCCTACCTTCGTCCTCGACTGAATAACAATTCAAACACGATCAGGCTGGGTCATAACACCCTGGTTTCCGGCACTGGATATTACAAGGGTTTAATGGATGATGTACGTATCTGGGACATTCCCCGGACGATCGCTCAGATTTCTGACAATAAACACTGGAATCTCATCTCTGCCGGTGAAGGTGTCAATCTGATTGGCTATTTCAAATTCAATAATAATGGCGCACCTGGCTCCGCCACTTTCGGCGCTTCGGTACCGAGTGGGAATTTTCTGAACGGCGTGTCTCAGGTCTATGTCCCCAAACCGGGGTGTTTCGATATCTATGCTTTCGATGGTGAAGATTACAGTAATATTCAGGTTTCCTGGGTTGATGATACTAACCTGGAAACGGGGTATCGCATTTACCGATTGACCCAGTCGGGACAAAATACATTTGAAGCAGCTGTGAACTCAGAAAATTACATTTTCAGTACACCCACAGTTGTCCCAGGGATATACTACAATTTCTGTGTAACTGCGCACAATGCTCTGGCTGAAAGTGATGCCTACTGTGATGTAGGCTTTATCGATCAAACCGGTTCCGTCTCTGGTCGTGTTCGAACGGAAGGACAGGTTGATGTTCAGAACGTACAGATCTCAGTAACCCCCAATGATGGCTCATCAATCGGTACGTCGATGCTTTTTGATGGTGTTAATGATTTTCTGAATTTAACACCAATAAGACGGTTTGCCGATTATAACGACAGAGGGGTGACGGTCCATCAAAATAACCCGGATGATTCTGACTTCTGGCTGGAGAATGGTGATTTCACGTTGGAAGCCTGGATCAAAACCTCCGCCTCTTCATCACGCAATCCCATTTTCACGTTATATTCCCAAGATCCGGACGAAGCATTGTATTTTTATACAAATTCAAGCAATCGGGTTCAATGCGATGTAGGCATCGGCCCTGGTTCGCAATCCGGTCTGAATGGTGTATGGAACCCCGGAGAGAACTTTACTGATCTAACCAACCTGCCGTATATCGGCAGCCTTGGCTGGTGGCAGCCACCCGAAGTTTACACTGATTCCAATAACAATAATCAGTGGGACGGTGCTGAAGTATTTACAGATTGGAATAACAATCAGTATTGGGATGCGGACGTCGAAACTTATGACGATATGAATTTCAATAATATGTGGGATGCTCCCGAACCCTGGAATGATAGCAATGGAAATGGCTCCTGGGATGAAGAAGAACCGCTGCAGGATGTGAATGGAAACGGTGTCTGGGACGACGGCGAACCCTTTACGGATACTAATAACAGCTATGTATGGGAAGAAGGAGAAGACTTCACCGATGTAAATGAAAACGGTGTCTATGATTCTCCCGAAGGCTATTCTGATTTGAACCACAATGGTCAGTGGGATGCTGCTGAATCATATCAGGATCTCAATTTCAACCAGTTCTGGGATGATGCTGAATCCTTCACCGATTACAACGGTAATGGGCAGTTTGATGATAACCTCCCTGAACCCTTTGTGGATGCCAATAACGACGGCTTATGGTTCTCAGGTGAGCCGCTGGAAGATTGGAATAATGACGGTGAATGGACTCCGGCAGAACCCTGGACGGACATTAATGATGCTGTCGCGGATAATCAGTGGCATCATGTTGCTGTCGTGCGTTCAAACGCAATGGTACAAATGTTTGTAGATGGTTTGCCAAGTGGAGAAGCCACTTCTCATACTTCGTATATTTTCGGTGTAGANGCTATTTATTGGCAATGATCATCTTGGAAATTACTTCAATGGTCGCATGGATGAAATTCGATATTGGAATATTGCTCGACCTGAAGAAGAGATAAAACGCTATTATAATCTTTCTCTAAACGGTGATGAATCCGGACTGGTTGGCTACTGGAAATTTGACGAGAATGAATACAGCACGACCTATGATATGAGTACACGAAATAACCATGCCCGCTTGATGGGTGCCGCCTTTGACGATGAAAATTCACCTATCGCCATGGGGAATTACACCGGTTATGATGGGCGTTATACGGTGGCTGGTATTCGTTATGGTTCTGGCACTCAATACCGCATTGAGCCATTCCTTTCTCTGCATGATTTTAATCCCAATCAGATTTTACGTACATTGAGCACTAATAATCCCACCTATAGCGAAGTGGATTTCATGGACCAGTCTACCTATCCGGTTTCAGGTTCTGTGCGCTATCAGGGGACCGAATGTTTCGCTGCAGATGTCCTCATTTTTGTTGATGGAATTGCCTATAGCGAGCAAGCAATGACCGATGTGACCGGGCAGTTTAGTTTCGATGTGGCCATCGGGGAGCATTATCTCAGTCCTACTACGGGTTTGGGTGACTACCGTCCGGCTCACTATCCTTATTGTTATGATCCCGATCCAGATTTGGGCTGCAACCAGAAACACAATTTTGTTGCACCTGTTTCTGGTATTCAGTATTACGATTTCAAGAAAAATAAATTGAGCATTGATGTGGTGGGAGGTGACTGTCGCCGCTCTCTCGGGAATGTGGAGGTGACCATCCGCAATTCCGGAGCTATTGCCTGCTATGAAGAAGTCTTTACCACAGATGAGTCCGGTCATCTGGATGTGCTATTGCCACCAATTCCTTTCATGATTGAATTGGAACTCCACGATTATCCACATGTGACGGTGAATAATGGTTTCAGCGATTTTGCGCCACAGGTTGTCAATATGGCTCAGGGCGATGTGAGCCTGGACTATGTCTATTACAGTGAACCCCAAATCAGTATTGGAAATATTCCTGATGGCTGTATGGGACCCGCTGGTGAAATTCCCATTTTCCTTCAGTACGAAGAATACGCATTATCAATTGATCTGAAGGAACAATATGGTTACTACGACAATGGCAGTTATGTTCATTTTGCCAATGCTGATCCCGATCGTTTGGATGACGCCACCTGCAACGTGACCGAAGCAACCATGTACATCACTGATCTGCTTGCCAATACCGGCAGTGAAGCACAAGTAGTGGAAGTTTACAATGGCCGCGGCGAGTGGATTGTGGATGTAGGACCACCCAATATTCTCAGCGGTGGTGCTCATCCCTATCAGGAAAAAGTTGAGTTTGTAGCTCAATCCGATTCCGGTGTTGATACTGAGACTGTCTGGGGCTTTATTCAGGGTAGACGAGCCCGGAATCAGGCTTTTGTATCCACCGGACCCAACATCCCCACTCTGATCTTGCGCGATCCTCCGGGTGACGGCAGTTCCTCATCCTTCAGTGAAACCTCCAGTTCCTGTTTTGCCATGAGTTTCAGTCTGGGCAGTGCATTTGGGACGGAAATTGGTGTGGGTGTTCATGCCGGTGCAGATTATGAGCAAGGCACACCCATGTATCTGCAACCTCTGATGATTCCTTTGCCGTATTTCGGGGTTGAAATGGAAATCCATGCCGATATTACCAATACCATGAGCTTGAGCTTTACTGGCAATTCTGGTAAAGAATTCAATGTGTGCAGCGAGGTGACCGAGTCATTTTCCACTTCCGGTGATGACTCTATTATTGGTCATAATGGTGATGTCTATGTGGGCGGTGCTCTGAACGTACTCTATGGTATTACGGATAATATTGACGTATATACGGCTGCCGAAACAGCCGCTTTGGGTTGGGATACTACTTCCGACGTACATTACCAACCTGCACCAAACGATGCGGTGGTGGACTATTATATTGAATACATCGGTGATTGCATGATCCGAGCCGACCGCGGATTGTTTGTTTCGCCTGAAGGATTTGAGACTACCTACATATACACTGAGGAATACATACTGGATTTCCTCCTGCCACAGTTGGAATTCCTGGCAGCCAATGCCGATGAGGTAGAACCTGGTGAACCCTTTACAGATAGTAATAACAGCGGTTCCTGGGATGAGGGTGAAGACTTTGTAGATCTGAACCAGAACGATGCATATGATGCCGATTTTGTTGGATCTGCCAACGATTTTCAGGCCGATCTTGCCCTCTGGACAGGCCATGTGAACCGGAACAATTACTTGAAACAGAATGCCACTTTCCGGGAAAATCTCTCCTTCTCAGGCGGTACCAATTATGAATACAGCCATACCGGTTCCCGCTCCTCAACAGCCACATCCGAATTTACCATGGAAATGAATGGCAATATCGGTATTGCCATGGGAGCCGATGTCAATGGTATTGGTGTCAACGGCAGTATTGCGATCAACATGGGGCTGACGATGGGAATGGGTGTCACATTTGAGAATAATGAAACTGCGAACACCACATTTACCCTTTCTGACGACGATGTTGGTGATGCCTTTACCGTAGATATTTTGGTGGATCCCGTCTATGGTACACCCGTATTCAAGCTGATAAGTGCGGTGACCAGCTGTCCCTGGGAGAAAGAGTTCGTGGTTGATATTACGCAGCCCGATGGCTCTGTGTCTGCCGGTGAGGTGCTCAGCGCGCCAACCGTGCCCAGGGATGTGCCTGTATTCTCAATTGAAAGTGAGAATACCCTCATCAATATTCCACCTTTTGACGAAAACGGGGATCCCAATCCGGCCGGGTATACTCTGCTTCTGGGGAACGCCAGCGAAACACCTCCTGACGGAGAAACCCGGACCTATCAGTTGTCTATTAATCAGGCGACCAATCCATTCGGGGCAATTATCAAAATAGGCGGCGTAAATGTGGAAGGCGCACTGACTTATACCCTGGCACCATATGAAAACATCAACGCCACGATGACCCTTCAAAAAGGTCCCCTGTCCTACGAATACGACAATATTGAGTTGAAATTTAAATCGGTCTGCGACGGATCCAGAAAGGTCACTCAGCAGGTAACCGCTCACTTTATCCGTCCCTGTTCACCCGTTAACTTGCTGACCCTCACCGATAACTGGGTGATCAATGATCTGGATAATCACCAGCTTGCTGTACTCCTATCCGATTATGATCTGGATGATCCTTACCTGCAGGAATTCAAACTTGAATTTAAATCGCACATGGCCAACAATTGGATTCCCGGTCCAAATATCCTGAGAGGGGATGTGGATGCCGACGCTGGGCATACTACTATTGTCTGGGATGTGAGCACCATCGCCGACGGCCAGTACGATTTACGTGCCGTAGCTCAATGCGAAGCCAATCAGACCTATACACCTGCGGTGATTGGTGTGGTTGATCGCATTCGCCCGGTTACAATGACCGATCCTGAACCAGCGGATGGCGTGTTGCAAGCCAACGATGGAATTTCCGTTGATTTCAGTGAAAACATTAATTGCGCTGCCATTAATCCAGCCCTGCAGATTCGTCTTGACGATATGGAGAATGCCCTCAACACACCGGTGAATTATGTCTGCAGTGAAAATACGATCAATATGATGCCGATCTGGGCCGATAATCAGTTGGAGAATCGTCAGTTGACTGCCCAACTTATCGGTATTGAGGATCTATATGGCAATCCCATTGAAAACGATATTGTCTGGGAATTTTACTTTGACAAAAATGCCATGCGCTGGAGCACGGCTACTGTCAGACCGGTTAAATATCCCGATGTCCACTTGACATTTGAAGCAACCCTGGAAAACACTGGCGGAGATATTGAAACTTACGAGCTTGCTGATGTCCCCGGTTGGCTCACTCCAGATATGAGTGATGGTGTTTTGGATCCGGGTGAAACAGCCACAATTACTTTTGATGTGAGCGATCTGGTAAACCCGGGGATGACCTATGGTGCAGTCAACGCACTTACGGATGGTGGTACCGAAGATCTGTCAGTGGATCTGCGGACGCTTTGCCTGTCAAATCCGGAATGGGAAGTGGATGCCAGTCAGTTCCAGTATAATATGAGCGTCACAGCTTTACTATATGTGGACGATAATTTATCAGATGATCCTTTTGATCTTGTATCAGCTTGGGTCGATGGTGAGCTTCGCGGAGTTGCCCCTGTTACCACTTACGAAGATGTAGAAATCAATGGACAGACTGTTGATCTCCACGAGGTATTCCTTACGGTTTACAGCAATGCTTTAAACGGTGAGGAAGTCAGTTTCCGGGTGTGGGATTCTTCTGATTGCGTCGAATACGCCTTTGTGGAAGAGCGCTACGATTTTGTGGCCAATGTACCTCTGGGAATTCCGATAGAACCGGTGACTTTCTCGGCCAGTGGAGCCATTGTGCACCGCTACGAACTCGGATCTGGCTGGACCTGGTTATCTTCCAATCTGTTGGCTGAGGATATGGAAATCAACGAAGTATTTTTTAATCTGAATCCCAATTCTGGAGATATGATTAAAAACCAGATTGATTTCAGCCAGTTTACGCCTGGGTTTGGCTGGATCGGCACCCTGGATACGCTGCGCAACGCCACGATGTATTTGATGAGATTGGCGCAGGCCCACAGTTTCGAACTGGTGGGCGATGCTGTAGATCCAACCCAAATGCCCATCGATGTGGTTTCCGGATGGAACTGGATTGGCTATATCCCGCAGCATAATTACACCACCGACCATGCCTTAAGTGCTTTCAGCGGAACCACTGGTGATCTGATTAAGAATCAGTTTGGATTCTCACAGTATGTGGAAGGTGTGGGCTGGTTGGGTAGTTTGAATATGATGTTGCCCCAATTGGGTTATATGCTCAAGGCTGAAAGTGCCGGCGTGTTGCAATATCCAGCTACTGCCGAAGGCGGTGAACCATTGGTCCGTTCATTTTATTTCCCTGAGACTCCCGTTGTAGACATGTGGGATATCAAGGCCAGCGATTATCGCTACAATATGACCATCACTGCTGATGTGATCAAGGGCGATGAAGGTTTACTCTCTGCCGGTGATGTGATCGTGGCCACTGTTGAAGGTGAAATTCGCGGTGTGGGTCGTGCCGTTGCTCTGCCAGACAGAGACGAATATCGGTCCTTTATTATGGTATACAGCAATATGTACGAGGGAGAGCTGGTATCCCTGGAAATTTATGATCACCAGCTGGATCAATTGCGTCCTATCCGGGATGCTATTGTCTTTATGGCCGATGATAATTTAGGTTCGGTTGATGAACCTCTGCGTCTCTCCGCACGTGGCTATATGGTAATTCCAGAGTCTTACGGCTTGCTGCAGAATTTCCCCAATCCCTTTAACCCCAACACAACTATTACTTATGGTATCCCAGAAGACGCGGCTGTGGATCTGCGCATTTTCGATCTGCAGGGTCGTGAAATACGAACCCTGGTCAGTGGCTGGCAATCAGCCGGATACCAGAATGTGGTCTGGGATGGAACAAATACTGCCGGTCAACAAGTGGCAGCAGGTATCTATCTCTACCGACTGCATGCCGGAGATTTTTCTGAAGTCCGCAAAATGATTCTGATGAAATAACAGCGGCAAAATAAAAGATTGAACAAATAACAACACTAGTCTAAGCAGAAATCCGAAAAAAGGTAGGTCAATCATGAAAGCAACAAACCTTGCCAAAACCATCGCCTGTGTCCTGTTCTGGATACCCACAATGCTCTGGATGGTGGATTTGAATAACTTCTCCCTGTCTCTGGGCAGCGGTGCTCGCAATATTACTCTGGATAACTGGAGTTCGGACGAGGTCACCGTTGAAACCTGGATCAAGACGGCTCCAGGATTGGAGAATACCGTTTTGGGAAGTAAAACCGATTCCTGGCAGCTGAGTATCGAAAACGGTCAGCTCAAATTCTGGGTTATCGAAACCTGGGATTCGCTGTACCAGCAGTCCTATCCCTGCGACTTCGGTCCCAGTGAGGAAGATTGTGGTACACATAATTGTGAGGCTCAACCGGATATTGACTGCTATTATGATGCAGACGCCTGTGGCTATCACCTCTGTGAATCTGACTGTGATGCCTACTTTAACTATAACAATGAGGATGGTTGGATCAGTGATCATGGTGCCTGTTCCGAATTTCATTACGATTTGAGTAATGATCGGGAGACCTACGTGAGCAACAACCAGTATTATTGTGAATCCGAGTGCTGTCATGCCTATTCACAGTGTGATAACGAATGCAATCGTGAAACCTGCTATGCGAATCAATCAGTGCAGTACGAAAAGCTATATACTGTCCTGGATCCAGCCGTACGCGATTGGGGGCATGAATGGCACCATGTAGCTGCCAGCTATTACAATGGCCGACTGTTCCTGTATGTGAACGGGGTTCAGGTTGCTGTGCACATAGTTGAAAATCATCCCAATGTTCCCTGGCAAGCCAGTGGTGATCCCGATGATCCAGCTGCAGGACCAGAATATGCTGCCAATTCCACCGGTTCGGTTAAGCACAGTTTGTACAGTATCATTTTCGGTGGCAACACCTATTCAGGTTTGATGGATGAAATTCGGGTTTGGTCTATTGGGCGTCCTGAAACTGCGATTCATGACCACATGCATTTTCAACTGCTGACAACTGATGAACCTGGCCTGCTGGGCTATTATAAGTTCAATGAAGGTGCAGGCGAGTACGGTACAAACTTTATTCTACCTGATACAGTTGAAAACAGAGCCTACCTTGGCGGTGGGATAGCCTGGGCTTCCGTGCCCCGACCTTCTACCATTTTTGTCAACTCTCAGGATGGTGAAGAACTCACCAGTATCAGAGTGGATTGGGTTGATGACACAGATGTTAATGAGGGCTACAAGATCTACCGCAATGGCAATATCTACGAAACATTGCCCATTCCCTCTGCCGAAAGTTATACGAATGAATGGCCGGCGGCTGTTGTCGGGATTTACTACAACTATTGCATTACCGCTTATAATACAGCAGCCGAATCAGATGCCATCTGTGATGTTGGTTTTATCGATCAAACCGGAACCATCAGCGGACAAATTGAAACTGAAAGCCATCAGCCTGTTGAATTTGTCAAAGTAGTTGCTACACCTACTGAAGGTACCAGTGCCTCCTTTGATGGTATCAATGATTTTGTTGATGTAACCCCCTTCATTTCTCAATATGATCCCGCCTACATTTCCGGCGGAGATTTTGACCTTGCCGATACCAACTTCACAATAGAAGCCTGGATAAAGACCCTGGATAGTGCCAATCGCAATGCCATCTTCTCACTCATCAGCAGCACCAACGGACAGGGTGTTTACTTCTATACCAATGTGAACAATCAGGTGCAGTGTGATATTACCGGTACGACCGGCGCCTTTTCTAATCTGAATGGAATGTGGGATGAGGGAGAGGACTATGAAGACAGCACCGATCCTGCCTATATCAACAACCAGGGATTCTGGGTCCCGGCAGAAGAATTTATGGATAACAATGGCAATGGACAATGGGATCCCCCAGAGGACTTTACTGACTGGAATATGAACCAGACCTGGGATGCAGATGTGGAAGTCTATCAGGATCTTAATTTTAACAATATCTGGGATATCCCCGAACCATTTGATGATACCAATGGAGATGGGACCTGGACCGATGCCGAATCCTTCAACGATGAAGACGGAGATGGAGTCCGTGATCAGGCTGAACCCTACGAGGACTTAAATAACAACGGCAACTGGGATAGTGATGAACCCTTTACCGATAGCAACAACAATGATATCTGGGATGATGGTGAAGGCTACACCGATACGAATAATAATGATCAGTGGGATCCTGCAGAAGACTATGAAGATCTGAATTATAATGGTGAATGGGATGACGCTGAACCTTTTACGGATTACAATGGTAACGGGACTTATGATATTGACGCACCGGAACCGTTTACAGATAGCAATGATGACGGTGTCTGGTTCTCTGGTGAATACCTTTATGACACCAATAACAACCAGGTCTGGGATGATGCTGAAGTTTGGACCGAAGAAAACGATGACGTGGCCGACGGTGAATGGCATCACGTGGCAGTTGTCAACACAGCAGGTGTGCTGCAGATGTTTGTGGATGGCCTTGCCTCCGGTGTTCCTGTGGATGTGGGTTCTATCAATCTGCGCCCCGGACAGGTTCTGATCGGCAATGATGGCTTGAACCATCCCTTTGATGGAAACATTGATGAAGTGCGGTTCTGGTCTGTCGCTCGCACAGAAACTCAGATTCACCGCTACTTTGATCTGGCCCTGCAGCCCGGACAGGAACCCGATCTCCGCGGTTATTGGCGTTTTGATGAAAATGCCTTCGTACATGTCTATGACCGCACCGATTTCAACAATAACGGTAAATTCTTTGGCTGTAACTGGGACGACGAAAACTCGCCCGTTAATGCCGGGAACTATACTGATGTGGATGGGAATTACACGGTGGGCGGTATCGTTTATTCAGCTGCCGGAACCCAATTTACCATCACACCGGAGTTGGGTATTCATGAATTTGATCCTACGTTCCGTCTCCGCACTTTGAATCCCGAAAACAATCTGGCTGAAGACGTAGACTTCGACGATACTTCCACCTACCAGGTTGCCGGTAATATTCAATACGTGGGAACAGAATGTTTCGCACCTGATATCTTTATACAGGTGGATGGGCAGTTCCAGGCGGGTGATACTCAAACCAATCCATACGGTCAATTCCTGTTTGATGTCTCCATCGGAGAACATTATCTCTCACCTTTCTCGGCGACTGGTGATTATCGTCCCGCTCACTATCCTTACTGCTTTAATCCGGTTCCAAGTCTCAGCGATTGCCCCGCTCACGATTTTGTATCACCGGTAACCAATATCCGCTTTTTTGACTTCAAGAAATACAAACTCACGGTAGATGTTGTGGGTGGTGCCTGTGAGCGTTCGCTCGGTAATGTTGCCGTCTCAATCCGCAGCACGGATCCAGCCACCTGTTATGACGAAGTGCATATGACGGATGCATCCGGACATCTTGAAGTACTGCTGCCGCCGATAAATTATCTGGTGGATGTATCTCTCCAGGATTATCCCTTTGTGTCATCTGCCCAGGGATATACAAACTTCAACACTCAACTTGTGAATCTGCAGACTGGCGATCATGAACTGCGTTATGTCTATACCGCTGATCCCAACCTGCTCATCGATAACATCCCCGATGGATGTGAGGGTGAAAATGGTGAAGTCCCAATTTTCTACCAGTTTACCAGCGATACTTTAGGGTTGACCCTCTTTGAGAAATACGGATTCTTCGATGAAAATGAGGAATATATCCTCTACGATGAGATTACTGATCCAGACCTTTTGGCCGATGCCATTTGTCTCGTCGATTCAGCCCAAATCATTGTGACCGATAATATCGCCGATAAAGGCAATGTGGATCCATTTGAACTTCGCGGGGGTGAAGGAGAGTATATCGTTGATACAGGATTGCCCAATATCCTATCTGGCGGAGCGCACCCCTATCAGAAGAAAATTGATTTTGTGGTTTCAACGGCTGGTCTGAACAGCACAACCGAGACCATCTGGGGATATGTGGATGGTCAGCGACCCAGAACCACAGCCTTTGCTTCCACCGGTCCTGATTTGCCCACCCTGATTTTGCGTGATCCTCCCGGTGACGGCAGTTCTGCCAATTATTCGGAAGGCAGTTCATCCTGCGTAGCCATGGGAATCAACATGGGCGCTTCATTTGGAATGAATGTAGGGGGTAAGGTTGAACTGGGTCCGGAATTCACCGCCGGTATGATCATGCTCATCGACACCGAAGTCGAAATGAGTTTTGAAGTGGGAATGGAGATGAAAATCTCGGGTAAAGATGGCAGGGAACTGAACGTCTGTACCGAAGTGACTGAAACATTCAGTACCTCCGACAGCGACGGTATCATCGGCCATAGTGGTGATGTGTTTGTCGGTGGTGCCCTGAATATCCTCTATGGTCTCACAGACAATGTCTACATCCTCTCCGAAGATGATATTGATCCTGCAGATTTGTGGGACGGTGATCATTTCCAGCCGGCACCCAATGAAGATGTGGTGGATTATGCCCTGATTTTCAACAACGAATGTATCATCAAGACCGACCGCGGTCTGTTCATGGCACCCGATGGGTTTGCCACCACGTATATCTATACGGAACAGTACATTCTTGAATTCCTTATCCCGCAGCTGGAATTCCTCGCAGCTAATGTGGATGAACTGGAACCAGGTGAGCCTTTCACAGACTCCAACAACAATGGCCAGCATGACAGCGGAGAGGATTTCATTGATCTGAATGACAATGGCACCTTCGACGCCGATTATGAGCCTGAAGTCCACGACTTCAACGAGGACATCACTCTCTGGATGGGGCATATCAATCATAATAACTATCTGAAGGATACGGCTGAATTCCAGGAGAATATCTCCTTCTCTGGCGGTGCCCAGTATGAATATTCCTATTCCGGTTCACGTACATCCACGATCAGCAATGAGTTTACCATGGAAATGGAAAATACAATGGCCATGGAAATGGGTGCTGAAGTAGCCGGTATCGGTGTTTCTGCCACCATTGGGATGAGCTTTGGAATTGAATTGGGTATGAGTTCCACTTTTGAAAACACGGAAACCACATCCATGTCCTATACGCTCACGGATGATGATATCGGCGATGCCTTTACCGTCGACATTCTGGAAGGACCTGCATATGGTACGCCGGTGTTCAAACTGATATCAGCTGTGACCAGTTGTCCGCATGAACCGGAACATCGAGTCGATATCACGTATCCGGATGGATCCGTGCACGCTGATGTGGTACTCAGTGCAGCTACTGTGCCTCGAGATGTGCCCGTCTTTTCTGTGGAGAGCAATAACGTCCTTCTGAATGTGCCGCCGGATGAACTGGCAGTCTACAATCTGCTAATCGGAAACGCCAGTGAAACTCCGCCGAACGGAGAGAGCCGAACCTACAATCTCTCCATCAACCAGGCTACAAATCCCCATGGAGCAGTCATTACTATCGGCGGTGTTAATCTGGAAGGCTCTCTGTCCTATACCATCGCACCTTTCGAAAACATCAATTCTACGATGACCATTGAACGCGGACCCATCGCCTACAACTACGATAATATACAGCTTGAGTTTGCATCTCCCTGTGATGGCTCCAGTATGGTCACACAGGAAGTAACGGTCCATTATGTGTCGCCCTGTTCACCCATCAGCTTGATGACCTTGGGTGACAACTGGGTCATTAATACTACCCATCAGGATCATCTGCTTGTATATGTGAATGACTATGATCTGGATGATGAATCGCTACGGGAACTGGGAATTGAATTCCGTCAACTGGGTACCAGCAACTGGATCCCGGCAATTTCTGTGTCCATCGACTCCATCAACCAGGCCCTTTCCTATGCGACGTTGGATTGGGATGTAAGTACTATTGCAGACAATCCTTACGAATTGCGTGCCGTGGCCCAATGTGAATTGAACCAGACCTATACGCCAGCCGTTGTGGGTCGTCTGGATCGTATCGTGCCTCAGGTCATTGGTACTCCGCAGCCTGCCGATGGTGTGCTGCAGCCCAATGATTTCATATCAGTGACGTTCAGTGAAGATCTGGACTGCACCGGTATCCAGCCCATCACGCAAATCTTCCTGGATGATCTTGAAAATGGTGTTCAGGTCCCCTATTCATTCACTTGCGCCGACAATGAGATTGTCCTTACTCCTCTCCTGCAGGANTTCTGGCTGGAAAATCANACCCTCACTGCCCGTCTGCACGGCATTGAAGACCGCTATGGCAATGAGACTGCTGCTGATGTGCTTTGGGACTTCTATTTTGACAAGAATCCGGTTAAATGGGTTCAGGGCAATCTCAATGCGGTTAAGCATCCTGGAGAGCCATTGACCCTCATGGCAGCACTGCTGAATACGGGTGGTCAATTAGAATCATGGGAAATCTCGGATATGCCTGATTGGCTTACTGCAGATATCACCGAAGGTGAATTGGAGTACAATGAGTCCGTGACCGTCACCTTTGAGGTGAGCGACAATCTGAATTCAGGATTCCACGAAGAAGAAGTCATCGCTGAGACACAAGGCGGCCTGGAAGATCTGGATGTGAATGTCCGCATGCTCTGCCCCGAACCGGAGTGGATTGTTAATCCTGCTGACTTCCAGTACACCATGTCACTCACAGCGGTACTATACGTGAATGATGCGCTCAGTTCTGACAGTTATGACCGCGTTGCCGCATTTGTTGACAATGATATCCGCGGTATTGCCCCGGTTGTGACCTATGAAGATGTGAATATCGAAGGTCAGATTGTTGATCTGCACCTGGTATTCATGACCATCTACAGCAATCGACTCAGCGGTGAGGATATTACCTTCCGCGTGTGGGATTCTTCAGAATGCACCATGTATGGTCATGTGGAAGAACATTACAGCTTTGTTGCCAATGGTGAAGAAGGGCTGCCGATTCAACCGGTGACCCTAACCACAACGGATGCCATCGTTCATCGCTATAATCTACCTGCCGGTTGGACCTGGTTGTCAATGAATCTGCAGCCGGAAGATCTATCCACCAATGCAGTACTGGAATCGCTGACTCCCACAACCAGTGACATTATAAAAAGCCAGAGCAAATTCAGCCAGTATATGGATGAGTTTGGCTGGGTGGGTACTCTCGGTGAATTAAGTACTGCCGATATGTACCTGATCAATATTGCCAATGCTGACCAGTTGGAACTTGTGGGTGCGGCTGTGAATCCAGATACTCTTGAAATCGATGTGGTCACCGGTTGGAATTGGATCGGTTATTCTCCCCAGGAGAATATCTCCACCAATGAGGCTTTGGGCTCACTGGATAAAACCACAGGTGATCTGATTAAGAGTCAGTTTGGATTCGCTCAGTATGTGGAAGGCGCCGGCTGGCTGGGCAGTTTGACATTTATGAATCCGCAACTCGGCTATATGCTCAAGATGGATTCACCCAGTACATTGGTCTATCCTGCTGAAGCAGGCGGCAATGATCCCTTGGTTCGTTCCTATTACTTCCCCAGAATGGCAGAAAACCAGCCTGATTGGGAATATGAAGCCACTGCTTTCAATTATAATATGACCATTGTAGCGACTGTAGATAAGGGTGATTATGCTGAACTGACAGATCTTGACTTAATTCGTGCCAGTTTTGGCGGTGAGACCCGCGGTGTGGCCAAACCTGTGTATATCCCTCATTTGGATGTATATCAGGTCTTCTTGATGGTTCACAGTGATTGGGTGGCGGATGAAGCCCTGACGCTTGAGCTGTTCGACGGAGATAACGGGAGAACCCATCTCATTGAACAGGAATTGATCTTTGAATCTAATGGAATATTGGGCTCCATATCTGCACCATACGAACTCAGTGCACGCGGTTACTTGACCGTGCCTGAATCATTCAGCCTGGCTCAGAACTACCCCAATCCATTTAACCCGATCACCGAGATCCGCTATGCGCTTCCTGCCGATACTTTCGTAGAAATGACGGTCTATGATATTAACGGTCGCGCGGTAACAACGCTGGTCAATGAATATCAATCAGCCGGATATAATCGTGTAATCTGGGATGGAACCTCAACATCAGGACAGGCGGTAGCCTCGGGTGTGTACTTCTATCGCATCACGGCCGGTGATTTTGTGGAAGTTCGTAAAATGATGCTGCTGAAATAGTCGGTAGCATTATTTTACAAAGCATCCCCTAAGATTCCTGTTGGTCATCTTACAGGAAGCCGATTTGAAATTGGATAAACACCAAAAAGGGGTCCGTCAATCAACGGATCCCTTTTCTTCTTAACTTCAGTTCGATTAGTAAAGATCTGTCATTGCGTTTATTGCTATATGTAAAGAAATATCTTAATTCCCCGGTACTGATACCGGACAGGCTAACCGACCTTTTTAAATGGAATAATCCTATGCAAAACATTAGTTGGTACAAAATCCGGGTAAATGCCCGCAAGAATCTGTTTATTACCATCACATCCCTCATAGGGATTTTAGGGGCTCAAGAAGCACCCATACTGACGGGAATTAATATAAACGGCCTGAGTCCAGGGCAGTCAAATATTATCGCCAATGAAGGGGGCTCAAACACCTATTCGGTCTTTTATACACCGGTAAATGGGGACGACCAAATCGATTGGACCTTTGGTGATGGGGGCACTGCCACCGGAAATGGAGTGGCTCATATTTATGCAAATGATGCGACCTATACCATCACCGTTTCAGTCACTAATGCCGGGGGGACCGGCTCGCAGCAATATCCTGCCTATATCTCAAATGCCAATCCCATTGTGGATTCATTCGCCATTCCGGGGACATCATCTGAAGGAGCTTTACTCAGTGGATTTTCTGTGTCAGGTCACGATCCGGGACCCAATGATGTGGTATCATACTCATGGGATTTTGGGGATGGCAATTTTGCTGCCGGTGCCAATGTCACCCACAGTTATGCGGACAATGGAACCTATACGGTTGTCGTGTCACTCACCGATGGAGAAGGGGGAATAGTCACCGATACTGACGATATCATTATCCTGAATGTGAATCCTGCCATTGACGCATTTGTCTATTCAACTCCTGCGGATGAATCTGCCTTCAACGAATATAATGCAACAGTGACAGATGCGGGTGCCGATCAATTCACCTATCGCTGGGATTTTGGGGATGGAAGTGACCCTGAAACGTATACTATATCTCGCTATGTCGCTGAATTCGATGGCAGCATCGGTGCAAATCTCGGTGTGATTCCAAATGCATTTTCTGCTTTCACTGTCGAGGCCTGGGTCAAGGGCTCAACGGGTACAATATTCTCCCGCGATCTTCCAGGAAACAATGGGCATCTGGCATTGGAATTCAACGATGAATTCCGTTTTACCGGTAGTGCGGGTTCCAATTCACTGCAATACTCAGGAATTCCAATTAATACCTGGACTCATGTGGCCGCCGTTTATACGGGGATGCAATTGGAAGTTTATCTCAATGGCAGCCTGGTGGACATGATACCGGCAACAGGTCTGATAAATAACAGTACCTCAGCATCCTGGCTGGGGCAATACGACCACTCTACGGGATTTTTCCTCGGTGAGATGTTTGACTTCCGTCTGTGGAGTGCTGCCCGCACTCAAACCGAAATCCGATCAAACATGTATGCCACACTTGCCGGAAATGAAGCGGGGCTGCTGGCAGGCGTTCCCTTGACTGAAGGCAGCGGTACTGTCAGCTCCGATATCACCGGCAATGGCTATGATGCTGTTTTTGATGATGAATATTGGGCAGCGACAGGGGCTTTACATGCCTATGCCGACAATGGATCATACACCATATCCCTGCTGGTCAGTGATGATGATGGCGGTATTGTGACGGATGAATCAGCTGTGACCGTCAATAATGTTAATCCCACGATTCTGGTGTTCGAGAATCCCGGTACCGGCGATGAAGGAACAGAATATAATTTTTCAGCTCACGCTGTTAATCCGGGATTTGACGATTTGACCTACACCTGGGATTTTGGTGATGGCACTGATACCCAGACCGGAGAGGCTGTAGTCCACACTTTTGCTGATGATGGCAACTACACCATTGCCCTTACCGTTACCGATGAAAATGATGGCAGTACTACTCAACAGGATATCATCAGCCTTGCCAATGTCAATCCCACTATTGAAACAGTTTCCATACCTGAATCTGGGACACAGGGAACACCGGTTGCCTTTTCAGCTGCCGCATCTGATCCCGGTAACGATGTGCCCGTTTATTCCTGGGATTTTGGAGATGGAACTCCCACTCAGCAGGGAGCTTCGTTAAATCATACCTTCGCTGATTACGGCACTTACACGGTTGAACTTACTGTTACCGAAGAAGATGGCGGATCGGTAGGCACTTCCTCTGAAATCATTGTAATGCCTGATTGGAGTGTGGAATACACCTCTTTCCAGAGCACAGCATCCGTCACAGCTTTATTATATCTGGATCATACATTAACCGGATTTCCCTACAACAAAATTGGAGCCTTTGTCGGGGATGAGTGTCGCGGTACGGCAACGCCTATCCTGGTGGGTACCAACTATATGTACTTCCTCACAGTTTATGCCAATATCAACGGGGAGGAGATGTCTTTCAAAGCCTATATAGCGGCTGAAGAAACCGTCTTCACAGCCTGGGAAACCGTAGAATTCCAGGCTAATACCAACACGGGTGAACCCTTGGATCCATTTATTTTAAACACGATCCTGGACTACGATCACAATCCCGTCCTCAGCGATATTCCTAATCAGACTGTGGAACTTGGCACCAGCTTTGATCCCTTTGATCTGGACGAATATTTGACTGAACTCGACGGAGATCCGGTTGAATATCTCCATCTCAACAATGTGAATTTATCCGTTGTCATCAATGCCAACAATGTATGCTTCATCACACCGGTGAATTCCGAATGGACGGGGTCTGAAGTCATCCGATTTATCGTCGCCGACGACACGCCAGAAGCACTCATTGGATTTCAGGATGTCTCCTTCACCATCGAACCTATCGACAATCCACCTCAAGTTTTGGAAATTGATGATCAAATCCTCGGCCGTTTGCGTGATTTTACCGATTTTGATCTCGATCTGTACCTGTTGGAATTGGATGGCGATGAGGTGAGTTGGTCCCTTGAATACCAGACACCGCCTGTCCGCACTGGCATTCCTGACTGGACTGTTAATCCAGCAGCCTTCCAGCACAGCATGACCATTACCGCCAAGGTTTATATTCGTGGTGCACTTACCGAGAATAGTGATTATTTGTTGGGCGCATTTGCAGGTGAAGAATGCCGCGGTGTTACATCTCCTATCCAAGTGGGCGATGATTGGCTGTTTTTCCTCACAGTCTATGGTGATGTCAGTGGTGAGGAGTTATCCTTCCGGGTTTATGATTCCATAGTAAATGATGATGTCCCCGCCCGCGAAACTGAGACCTTTGTGGTGAACTCGGTGGTGGGCGATCCGGATACACCTTTTATCCTCAATGCTGCGAATATCCTGGTGGAGATGGATGAGACCAACGCCATCACATTCGAAATACTGGATGATTCCTGGGCTGGCGCAGAAGTATTGGCCTTTATCGTCACCGATATCGAAACCACCCATGGCTATAGCGCTACAGAGATGGCGACCTACACAGTATTGGACGATTATTATCCGGAAGTGAGTGCCATTGATGGCCAAATGATTGAAGCAAACCAGGACTTCACTTTATTTGATCTCGATATATATCTCACCGAATTGGACGGTGACAATGTGAACTGGACCGTGAGTGGTGATAACAACCTGAGTGTTGCCATCGATGGAGACCATCTGGCAACGATCACCCGGAATAATCCCGCCTGGCTGGGCAATGAAGTCCTCACTTTCCGGGCCACAGACGATACTGACAATGCGCTCTGGGGGGAAAATACAGGCACATTCACTGTTGTTGAGGCAGATTATGCGCCCCAGTTAACTGGGATAGCCGATCAGACTGTGGGATCAGGGACGGCCTTCCAATCTTTTGATCTGGATGATCACCTCACCGAACTCAACAACGATGAAGTGGCCTACAGCTATGAGTTTGTCATCGCCAACCAGGGAGATAATTATCCGGGATGGTCGGTGAATCCGAGCGAATTCGAATTGAACATGACCATTACTGCCAAGGTTACCAGTCGCGGTTTACCGACGGGAGTTGGGAATTTCCAATTGGCAGCTTATGCAGGCGCGGAATTGCGCGGTGCTACTGATCCTACCCAAATTGGTGACCAGTATCTTTACTTTCTCACGGTTTTTGCAGACGGCGCCGGTGAAGAAATGACACTGCGTCTGTACGATGCCAATTTCGGTGATCAAGTCCCAGTAGACTTTGATTTTACCTTTACACCCAATGATGTTCAGGGAACAGCTCAGGAACCATTGGATTTGCTGGCGGGGAATCTCCTGGTCAGCATTGATACTGACAATGTTGTAGAGATCCTAACCGTGGATTCTCAATGGTACAGTGGTGAGGAAATTCAGTTTACCGTCACCGACGTGGGAACCCCAAATGAATACTCCGGATCCGACAACGCCGTATTCACTATTCTCACAGATAACAATCCTGTAGTGGGAGAGATACCTGGCCAGGAAATTGAAGTGGGAGTGGGGAACTTCACCGACATTACCCTCACCGATTACCTCACCGAGCTGGATGGAGATGAAGTCATTTGGGCCGCTTCCGGTAATAATCAGATCACCGTTGGAATTGTCAACGGTGTGGCCACTTTGACCCCTGCCGGTGGTTGGATTGGCCTGGAAGATATCACCTTTACCGCCACGGATAACACGGTGAACGAGTTATCCGGTGCTTCAACGGCCACTTTCCGTGTTCGCGGAGAAGATCACGCACCGATCGTCAGTGGTATCCTTGATCAGACTATTGGCGCCGGTGGATCATTTAACAGTTTTGATCTGGATGATCATCTCACCGAACAGGATGGCGATGCGATTGAATGGACGTATAATTTTGTCAATACCAGTGGGAATGTGGGTGCTCCGGATTGGTCTGTCAATGCAGCCAATTTTGAATACAACATGAATCTTGTGGCCCGGGTGACCATCCGTGGATCCATAGCAGGCGCAGGTGGCTATATTCTCGGAGCTTTTGTCAATAGTGAAGTGCGTGGTCAGGGGCAACCGGTGGAAGTCAATGGAAACTATTTCTACTTCATGCAGATTTACTCAAATCAGGAGGGGGAAACAATCAGTTTTCAATTCTACGATGTGAATGTGGATGATATCGTACCGGTCCAGGAGACAATTACCTTTGCCAGCAATACAGTGATCGGCAGCGCAGCCACCCCAGTAGAATTTCATGCCGGGAATATAATTGTCAGCATGGATGGCAACAACATGATCCATTTGGATGTGATTAACGGTGATTGGAGCGGTACTGAGACCATTCGTTTCACTGCCACGGATATCGATAACATCAATAATTACTCTGATAGCGATGAGGCCGTCTTTACCATTGACGCCGATCACACTCCGCTCATCGGTGGTATCTCCGACCAGACCATTAACGAAGGCTCCAGTTTTTCCACTTTTGATCTGGACAATTATATCACAGAACAGGACAACGATGACATATCCACAACGTATTCGGGCAATACCGATCTGACTGTCAATATCGATGGCGGCAATGTGGTGACAGTCACGCCCCCGGATGAAAATTGGAATGGCTCCGAGACCATTACATTTACCGTCACGGACCAAACGGCCAATGCCTTTACGGATGACGATGAAGTTGTATTCACCATCAATCCCGTCAATGACAGGCCTCAGATAACCGATATTGGCAATCAGAGTATGATGGAGGATTCCAGCCTGGATATTCCCATTGTGGCCACTGATGTGGACAATACTACTCTGTTTTATAGTGCCGTGGCTGATGCTGAACAGGTTGGATTAAGTATAAATGGAACCACCCTTACAATCACCACACCGGACTTCTCGGGGTCCTCGGATATTCTGGTGAGTGTGAACGATGGCTTGCTGGCGGACAATACGACCTTTACCCTTACCGTCACCCCGCTTGATGACGAACCGGTTACAAATGATATGGATCTGAATACAAACGAGGATACGCCGCTCAATGATCAGTTGGATGGCTACGACGGTGATGATGATCCCCTCGCGTATGCCATAACCCAACAACCAAGTCAAGGGACATTAGTATTAACCGATGCTGCCACTGGAGAATTTACCTACACGCCCGATCAGGATTCTAACGGGACCGATAATTTCCGTTATCAGGTCACCGCAAATGCGGTACAGTCGAATATTTCAACGGTCTATATCACCATCAATCCTGCCAACGATCCTCCAGCCTTTTCCGCCGGCAGCGATCAGACTGTGAATGAAGATGCAGGTCTGCAGACGGTTGTGGATTGGGCCACGTCCATCGGGGCGGGACCACCAGACGAGTTGACACAGAATATGTCTTTTACTGTGACCAATGACAATGCAGATCTGTTTTCCCTTGCTCCCGCCTTGTCTATAGACGGAACCCTCACTTATACA
>JGI10211J34971_10001042_pt1 | contig 23103 bp, 35 predicted proteins | sample Etolagsediment_FD_34971 | JGI IMG/M metagenome (IMG submission 34971)
AGTTCCATCCCAGCCAACTGCATAATGATTTGTAACAGGAGCAGTAAAACTAGCAGAAATAGTATTAGAAAAACCTGAAGCTTTTGTGCAACGAGCCGTTTGTACATTCATTTCAATAAGATTTGAGCCATCCCAAGTAACACCTGTGTTGGTTAATTCTGTTGTAGCAACACTATTTAATATTGTTGTTGTAAAACCATCAAGCTCATAAACCTTATCTGTTACATAATCAATAGATAAAACATTATCATTACGTTGCCCAATATCATAACAATCTTCTGCAGGTGTAGCAATAGAAGTTAAAATAGTAGAACTAAATCCATCATATTTATATATTTTATCGTCTTGAAAAATAGAACCTATAACATTATAAGTCATTAAAAATGCTCCTGTATTAGATTAAAATCTGCCCAGACTTCAAAACCTAATTTATGAGCACGATCACAATAATCAAAATCTTCTGTTTTAATAACATATCCAGCATCATCATAGCGACAAAAGAAAGGACCAACTTTCTCTAGAACTTCTCTCTTAATGAGCATACCACCACATCCTACTACAACATTCGGTCCTTGCATACCCTTCCAGGGATAATGTTGCATATACTCAGAACCTACACGATCAAGTACCATTGGTCCAACCTCATATCCAATACGAGTAGGATGTGGAGCTGCGACAATATCTTTATCATGCTCAAGCAATTTCTGAATCGTATGATCTTGTGGAACTTTACCACTATCCAGCAAGAACATATGAGTACAATCACTCTTTAAAAACCTCTCGCGCTGCATACTTCTTACTTGCTGAAGTGGATAAGGACTAGGCAAACAATCTACCACAAGACTATTAGAAAGCTGTGCTATGGCATGACTCAGCCATAGCACGGTGTGAGCATCTATACTACCTTTATTCGGGCAAGCTATATAAACTTTAAGAGCCATATTTACGCTCCTTTTGCTTGTCCACCAGTTTTAGCAGTTAGAGTATGACCCATTTCTTCAATAACCATTTTATAAGGACGAAGACGTTTATTGATCCCAGGTGTCGGGTCGTCAGGATCAAGAATCTTTAACTCTTCAGCAGTAAGAGTGTATTCTGAAATAACTCCCTTACCATCCGCTACACGCTCTGCACCTTTTGCTTTTTTATCTTGCAAATAGCGAACAGTTTCTGGCTCCCGAATTACAATCTCTGTTTCGTGTTTAGCTATACGCCATTGCTCGGAAAGGGAATCTGCAGCAGCTTCATCAATAATTTCCATATCAGGATCTTGAGCATAGCGATCCGCTACCTCGTCTTCTAAAACAATCAAACAAGATTCCTCAGCAAAACCCCGCCCAATCCCGCCTGAGTATCCACCTGTACCATTGAGTACGGAAGGCCCGAAACCATAACTATCTACCTCTTCAGCATTATATCCAGCAGGGTAAACCATCATATCTTCACCCTTACTACGATCTCCGCGACGAATTTTTACTTTAACAATTTTCATTATTAAACCTCCACGTAAACAATAATGCCATCAACATTTTGAGCAGCACTAAGTTCAAGATTCAAAATAGTATTCGTACCTGTTTCAAACCAACCCACAGGGCTAAAAGGAAGCACAAAACCACCATTAGCAGCTACTTCCATAATACCTGTCAATGCAGTACCACCAGCACCATCCTCAAAACGCACGTTTACAGCCGCTCCTGCGGTTAAAAGAACTTGCAAAACACGAATCTTTTTATCGACAACCGCTGCAACAATTGTATTATCACCACTTGAAGCCACATTAATCGCAGCAAACTTTGGTGTAAGTGCTGTAGTGCCGTTGTAAATTGTAGAAGTATCTTGACCAACACTCGTTTTACCAATAAGATTTGTACCTGATGGAATAGCACTGGCAAGATCTACGTTACCAATATTATTATCACCTGCAGCAATACTCGCTACATCCACATCACCAATATCTACACCGCTATTGGCTGCAAGTTTACCAATTGCTGCAGTGCCAGCACCAAGTACAACCTCTTCCCCATCAAGCGTAACAGGAACATCACCTTGACCTGTGGCATCTACAGCAAGCGCACTCTGATCAGAAGCCAATACCACAGGGGCGCTACCTGCCATTGTTTTCTGACCAAGCGAACCAAATTTAGCATTGATCAGAATCAGGATATTTTTAATACCCTTCCACAGTCCAATTCCAGTTCGTGCTGTGGTATCTTCTGCAACCGAAGAACTAGCAGCAGCGTCTGTTGTGGCACCCTGAGCGACATCAACACCATTACCAATGCTGGTAACGCCAACATCACCAAGCGTGATGTCTCCAGTATTGATAGAAATATCACTAGCGTTTGTAAGATATACAGGTTCCGCAGGACCAACATTAACTTTTCGTGTCATGTTAGAAGCTCCTTAAAGGAGAACTAGATTACTTCCTAAGATAAACTCGTATTGTATCTACTTGTTCAATGAATTCCCAATTCTTTTTATTTTTAGAATACCACGTATCCACAGCCTGCACAACACCACTGTGCATATCCAAAGGAGAATAATCGTGGAACAGCATAATCCCACCTTTAATTACTTTAGGAGACCACAAGCGGATGTCGTCTGTAACATTTCCAGCAGCATGACCACCATCTACAAACAGAATATCACAAGCTTCACCTGCTTGATCTGCTGTATTCTTGTCTGTCGAATCCCCTGCAATTAGCTCCGCTCGTGGATCACCATCAAGTTTTGAAACATCAAGATCGACCCCAACAATATCTGCGAGCAAAGAACCCGCACGAAAACAGTGCAGTGAAGCACCATACTCTACACCAATATTAATAATAAGAGGACGATTAGACTCTGTTTGAGCAAGTTCTGCATAATGTTTTAGTGTTTCACGTTCGTCAGCAGTAAGCCAACCCTTAGCGAATTTGTAGTTATCCATGATATTCTTAACCTCTATGAGTGTGCATGTTATAAGCGTCGAACGAATTAATCCGCTCTTGAATAATTTTTAAATCATAGCCAATTTTCTGAACAATAATTCCTACACCACAACTAACACCGTTGCGAAGATCTGGGTCTGGTTCAGCGTGAACAAGTTTAAAAGATGTGGGAAAGATAGAGTTATCAAACAAGTGTTCAAAATCTTTAACCACAAAACGCCAATTATCTTCAGGGTAAGGATGATATTCAAACCCAGGACTACGAGTTGTAAGTACAAGAACACCATTATCTTTAAGCATAAAAAGAAGATTAAACAAAGCAATCTTCCAATCATGTACGTGCTCTAACATCTCTGTAGAGATTACAACATCAGCTTTTTTAATGTCAGTATTAGGAAGATCTTCTACAGATACTACCTGATCGACACAGAATCCAGGAGTAATATCTACCCCTGTGTATGATTTATATTTCCCCTGGCACACATCACGGGGAGAACCATTGACATTAAGACTACCTACTTCAAGAATATCAGGATGCTTTGGCCAATATTCCATAGACGCTTTAACAAAATCTATACACCAGCTGTTGCACATTACTTTTTACGTCCTCGTTTTGTAGAATATTTTTTAAAGATAGCCAAACATCCTACTTGTTCTTGCAATTTTAATCCATTATAACGAGCAAATTTGTCTAGAATATTTTTCTTGTTTTCCCAAGAAGAAAATTTTTCACCATAATCGTGCATTGCAAAATATGCACCAACTTTAAGATGAGCAGCCCATGCCCTAATATGATCCTCTAAAGTATTATCAGGAACATCAAGGTCAAAAATAATAAAGTCCACAGGGGTATCCCAAAATTCTGCAGCTTTAAGAGAATCTTCAACAACAAAAGAAACATTCTCACAAGAGAATCCTGCTTCGTGCATACGCCCTTCTGCAGAAGAAGGTTTGTTATCGACAGTTGTAATTTTTGCTTGTGGGCTTTCTTCTAGTACGGCTGTCAGAGTAGTACCTGAACCTGTTCCCAAGTCTAATACAACAGCTTTAGAATCGCTTTGCGAAATAAACTTTTTTAAAAGTTCTAATTCTTCTAAAGAAATAAAACCAAAAGTATTGCTAAGATGTTCTGAATAATCCACAGTGTTCCTCCTATTTTGAAATGTCTTCAGTTGTAAGCTGATAGCTGTGCCCTATATGATCGAAAGCTCTAGGAATTCCTGTGGATAATATAGCTAGATCCATTTCATCTTCTACTCTATCTTTAATGATATGTGCAAAAGCTTCTTCAGTTATTCCTAAAGATATACCTTCAGGATATAAACCATACTTGTTGTGAAAAGCTTTACTTACTAAATGCGGACGATTGCTATAAATATATAGATCAGGACTATCCCTATCAATAAAAGCAAACTGGATAGTTTCTGAAGTTTCTTCACTTTTAACAGAGCGAAGGAACAAATTTAGTTTGTGTCCCTCTATTCCATCATAACGAATTAATCCCGTAGTAGGTAATTCCTTCATCAATAGAATACCTGTCTGCAGATCAATCTCACGAATAGCCACATAATCATCTTCACAAACAAAGATATATTCTGTAGCAACTTCACGAAAAGCAGTATTAAAATTTTTTCCCCATCCGCCTCGATGACAAGTCGTACCAGAAATTTTTAGTTCTGGAAAATCTTTTTTAATATCTGGAATATAATTTTCTCCAGACTCGTCATCAGCGATATGCCAAAAAATTTTACCAGGATATTTTATTTTTTCTTTGAGTGCTGAAATTGTTTTTCTAATTTCAGTTGGACGTTTATAAGTAATGATCATCACAGTGATCGCTGGCCAAATCATAGATGCCCTCCTTTATGAGAAGAGTGTGCTCTCTTTCGAGAGCACACTCTTTATGCTATTTTCTAGGTGACAGGAAGATTCCAATCACTGTAGAGGGTAGCAATACTATTCGTGTACTCCTCATTACCACCCTTCATAAAGTAGGGCGAATCCTCGAAAGGACTACGGAGATGCTGCAACGGACTGTACTTCACATTCTGAATACGACCAGCCAATTGCGGAGTCTTAAGAATCACGCGAGGCTGAATCTTAGCCTGAATCTTGAAGCAGTAGTTCTGGTTCTGCATAGCCCACAGGTAGCGACCACCATCAGTAGCCCAGAACTGACCCTTGCCTTGAGTAACAGCGTTAGCCTGTGAAACACCCTCAGTGTAATCCAAATATTCCCAGTAAAGAACAGGCATACCCTTAGCCTTCACAGGAATGAAGTAGATGTCTGAAGCATATTCACCAGGGAGCAAACGACCATCAGTCTCGTTGTTATCTTCGTAAATACCATCATCAGTGATAACAGGAATTTTACGACCATTAACCAGCAAGAAGTTACCATTACGCATCTCATCACGCATACGCACATTGGTGTCATCGTTCATAACAGTAACATCAGCACCAGCAGCGTCAGCACAACGATAGGTAAGATACTTGCAAGGCCACACAGCCGTAAGCTCAAAGAACAACTCAGGACGCATAGCGATAACCCAATCAACAGGCATAAGGTTAGTGCGCTCTGCGATATGACGCAAGTAGTATTCCATCATACTGATATGATTTAGGATGTCAGGAGTACCACTATCCACAGAATTAAAGGCAAAGTCTTTAATATCTGAGTACAGAGCAGGACAAGCTACACCAGTAAAGGCGTCAACTTTGNTGGTCGAGATAAGAATATCCAAACCAGGGAACTCAGCATAACCACCACCAACGTTATTATTGGTAGGATTACCAGTCCACAAACGACGAGTCAACCAGCGCTGGAAAGCGATAGCGATAATCACCATCTGAGTCTGAACAACCTGCTTCAGCATATCGTTCTGATTCACGCCTTGCTGAGGCATAAGCTGATGACCAGGATTGATAACATCACCCATCAGACGCAGATCTGTGGTCAGATGGCCGTTAAGAATCTGCATCAGATCGTTGACTTCCATCTCCTTAGAGCCACGAGCTACACGACCAAAGGCCGCAGTCTGGTGACAAGTTTCAATGACACCACCAGGGGCGTCATCACACGGACCAGCAGGCTCTGCCGAACCATCTTCCTCAAACCCTGTAAGATAAGGGAATACAGGATAGAGAACATTAGTACCCATCGCAGGAATGAGATCGCCCATACCTCGTGGAGTAAGACTAGCATTAACAACAGTGTTGTCAATACCAAAATTACTAAAGAAACCACCAGGGCCAAAGATCAACTGAGCGTCAGCAACACCAGTCAAAGACTTTTTCTTGCTTGTGCTACTCGAATCAGCTAAAGCCTGAACAGCTTTAGCTAGTTGCAGCAAAACTTCAGATTCCATTACGCACCTCCATTAAGACGATTAAGCATAGATTGAGTCATACTATCGAGAACAATATCACCAGCAGACTTTTCTACCACAGGTGTGATAGTGCCCTCTTTTACAACGGTATCAACAGTCTGTGAGGGGCGTACCAAACCCTGCTGCGTGGATTGGCTTGCTTTAAGTTCACCAATCTCTTTTGTGAGATTAGCTTGCTGTTCCATCAAAGTAGAAAGAAGTGTAGCAAGAGTTGCTGACTCGTCAGGAGTAGCTTGCTCTTTCTTAGCAAACTGAGGAGGAAGTTTCTTCTTATCTTCTTCTTCCTTAGCAGCTTCCTCTTCTTCGGGAGTCATTTTCTTCGCAGGCTTTGAAGCTTTAAGAGCTTCGGCCTCCTCAGTATAACCAGCCTCGGCAAGAGACTTGATCATAACTTCCAAAGGAGAAGGATTTTCTACAGTCACTTCTTTAGAAACAACACCCACAGCTTCAGCTTCTTTCTTGCTGTTTGTAATCTTTTCAAGTACAGCAGAAGCTAGTTCCTTACCAACCATTCCTTCAAACTCAGCCAACTTTGTCGGGTCCATTATCTCGTGTCCTTTCGTCTGTATAGCTGTAAACAAATTAGATGCCCATTTTGCAGGTAACAAAGAACGTTCAACAGTTCTAATTGTATTATATACTGATTTTACATTTTTATCACCTACAACTTGTTTTTCTTCAATATCTGGAACGTATGCTTGAAATCCGATACTCATACCATAATAGCTACTACGTTGCTCTACAGCTTTGCGAGCAGCCACCCCAAGATTATTATTGTACCAGTAACCAGATTCCACAAGAAAACCATCAGAGACAACAGCAAAATCACACTCACCTAACTCTAGGGAAGGCTCGTGCCAGAAGAGTAGTTTTCCTCTGTCTGTCGGATTATTTAAAACATCTTTTTCCAAAGCTTTCGTAGGTACTATTTCTCCATCACGATCTTGATAGTTAGAAGAAGAGATAGCTACCCACCTATATTTATCAACGCCGCTCTTCACCGTAAATAAGACTGGTTTAGTTTCTTTCATCTCTTTAATGAGAGTAAGAATCTTATCCAAATCATTATCTAGAGTACGGTTCTTCGTAGCGACAGTAAACCCTACAACTTGACGCACAAAGTTAATTACAGAATCAAACATTTCTGCAGTAGTTTTACGATGGCCCAATTCAACTACCTCATCATCAGGTTCTTCTTTCACAGGAGTAACCTTTTCCTTCTCGTCCTCTGCTTTACCATTCATCATCTTGGCTCCGCATTCAGGACAATACTTATTTACACAAGGTTCTCCGCCTTTATGAGGAGCTTCATAACCACATTCTGTACACTTGCAAGTCTCAGAACCTTCTTCATCTTCTTCAGAATCTTGTCGAGTATCTTCTGAAGGATCAACAGTAACCTTAATCACAGATTCTGAAACCATTTTAGTAAGATACTTTTTTGCAGGTTCGTAATCTATTACCATCTCTGTAACAGGAATGCTTGTCTCCAATAGAACATTAGGAAATAGTTTAGCTGTATCTTCACTCTTTTTAATTGGTGTAGTCAATAAACCATTATGAGGAAGATTAATGGTAAGAAAAGATTGATCTTCTTTATCTACCACTGCTACTTCATAACCTAACTTAGAAGCAAAGACACCACACAACTCTGTAATTTCTTGCTGATACTCAGGAGTAATTGTAACTTTAACCACAGGTTCTACTGAAGGGACCACAGGTGGTTCAGCAGAAACAGCAGGTAATTTATCTATTTCGGCAAACAGATCTCGCTCTGCTGGAAGCAGAACATCTTTCTTATCCTTCTTACGAGGAAATCTTTCACTCGCCATAATTGCTGCAATCTGTGCGACTGCCGCTTCTTGCGAAGGATGACAATGCAAAGGTTCTCCCATAGGTTGACCATTAGGATCTTCTTTGTATATACAGAATTTTCCGTCTACAGGTTTAATTGTGTAGGGCATAAGGATCTCCTGAGCTACTTAAATAAAGAACCCGCTTGTTTGCCTAATTCTCTAGCAAAGTTAGAAATTTTACCACGAACAGAAAGATCGTATAAAGTTTTCTCAATAATTTTTGGTCCATCTCTAGCGACAACAGTTTCAGCAACGCTAGAAATTCTTTCTGTATAATTTCTACCCTCAAAACCTGGATGATTTACAGAAGGCTTTATAGCGTAGTTATCGCCTACACTATGTTTCACAGAATTAAAACTATTAGCCATTGAACTAGAAGAATAAGGATATTTAAAAACAAGCATGGGTTTTGCTCTGCGCATTACAAGCGTTCCTTGTGCAGAACTAACTTCATAAGTAGCTTTATTCTTTGCTTCGATAAGGTGAGCCTTAGCTCCTGTTTCAATTAGAGCATAAAGCTGTGCAGGATTTAATCCTGTTCTAGTTTTTCCTTGACTAGCCTGCTCATCAAGATAAACTGCTACATGAAGATCTTGTCCTGAAACAATTGTTCTAGTAAATTTAGGTTTGTGTTCCCAAGCTCTACAAGTAAAATTATAAAATTTTTCAACATCTTCGGCTACTGTAGTTAAATATGTTTGTAGTTGTTCTATAACTGCTTCTATTTTATTTTGGTTCTGTCCTTCAATATAAGCATTAACATCTATAAATCCTCTTTGATTTTCAGGAGAGGAAACATAGACAAAGCCTTTAGGATCTTTTCTATGAAACAACATAATGCTTACTCTCAATTACTTTTTGAATCTTTTGATAAGACTCATTCAGATCCTGAGCAGAACGAATAATGCGTTCAATGCTGTCTTCTGTATCAGTTTCTTCTTCTGGGAGTAATTGATTCTCTGCTTCAAGAAGAAAAGATTCTGGAGCATCGCCCTCAGTAACAGCCAATCGTAAGGCTTGCAAAGGCGTAATTTCTTCAGAGTTTACACGCAAAGCACGCTCTCTTGCGCGTGCATGAGCAAGTTCGATACGCTGTGTTTCTGCAGAAGGGTCAGAAGAAACAAATTGAAACTCCACAGTATTAGGAAGAACATAATGATTCATCGCATATTCAATTTGCTGTAGAATAATACCAGGACCTTTGCCTCGTGCTCGTGCAGCCATGCCTTCGATCTGAGAAGAAGAACCTAATCCTCCACCAGGAAGCGGAGCAAACTCAGAATAATCTGTACCAAAGGCAAGTGCAAGTGAAGTAATATACCACTTGAATAAAGTGTCTTCATTATACCCATCAGGCAATGAGGCTAGTTCTACTAACTGTGCGCTTACGTTACTGGTAGAGTCTTGACCTGACACAATCACAGGTCCTGTATAGAGTGTGCGATCCAAGTTCTCGGATTCTTCAATCATGCTGCGAGTAATAGCTGCTTTAACATCATTACGCCGCGCACCATTAACAAACAAAATACCTGGAACTCTTTTACCAGAAAGCTTTTGACGCTTGTAGAGTGCTACATCACGAATCATTTGTGCTGTACGAAGGATGCGACTTATTGCGCAAAAACCTTTGCCCAGATGTTCTTCTCGTGCTGATGGTAAATCAACCAAAGAAATAACCTGATACCAAGCCAACAAATGCTGTCTGTTATGTGAGTCAATATAAATAACAGGGAATTCTGGATCACCTGTAAGTGTGCATTTTTGTGAATCTAGATGAGCAATACCTGCAGCAGATGTTGCAGGAGAGGCACCAGGAGGACGTAACACTTCGATAAATCCACCATTATCTTGTGTGAGCATATCAAGTGTGGTGGTCATAACAAAACGAATCCAACCATTTCCCAGGTCAGATCCTTGAAGCATTGTCTTATTACGTTTAACTGCGTTTCGTGGTCCTTTTAAACGAAAGTCTAGCGCTCCTACCTTTGCACACATAGAATAAACAGCACCAGAAAGAAGAGATTCTTCTTTCCAAATGTTATCCAAAAACTTGTCTCGATCCACAGAAGGCCAAGCAGGTACACCATCAGCTAACCCAGCCATATAGAACACCAGCGGAGATTCGTGCATCAACGCTGTTTCGGTTCTATCTTGGACACTCATCGAAGTAAAAGTTTCAGGATCTTGTGGCATTTATAAACGACCTTCCATAAGATTCATAAGATCTTCCATCGTAGGATTATACATACCTTGCCTTCTGTTATGTCCTGCTTTAGAAGCTCTTATCTGCTGTGCGTATAATTTATCGAGTCCTTCTGGAGTAATAATACCAGAAGGAAATAAATGCGACAAAGGATCATTTTCTATTTGTTGAAGACGTTCTTCTTCTTTTTCTTTTGCTAATTGATCTGCTACACCACGACGATCCATAAGCAATTTTGTATAATTGGGTGTAATAGAATTCCAAATAGTTTCTCTATCTTTTGTCCACAGTCCGTAACGCACTGCATCAGATACGTCATCCATATCTTTAATAGGCTTTTGTGTTTTAGGATCTCTAAAATAGTTAGGCATCTGTTTACGAGAGAAAGTACAACGAGGATGAAATCTTAGATGTCCTACATAATTAGCATCACAGATCCAGGATGATGTACGTTTAATACCTTCCTCTACAGAGTGTGTTGCCGAAACTGTATCAATATCTGTAAGCCAAATACGAGATCTTAATTCTGCAGCAGCCGAGTCAACATAAGCAATCGTAGGTTTACTATAAGGCATTTCTAATGCTTCTGCAATAGAAATTTCTGGAAGTTTTCCTAGACTAATATGCTCATCAAAAACATTAATGTAAGGAGGAATTACTTGAGCGAATAGCATAACTCTAGGGTGTCCTTCAGTAAAACCGTCGTCCACCCACCATTCTACAGGAACTCCAGGAACATAATCTGCATCCACAGTGCAGTTTCTTCCACCCTCGTTCATGTCCAGATTTTCCCAGACCACACCCTCAGCCGAAACAAACTGTCCTTCTAGTTCCTGAGATTTTGCCTTACCACTATACATACTTGATAGAGAGAGATAATAGAAAGGATCGAGGTTTTCTTTATTCTCTTCTGTCTTTACATGGATATATTCTGCAAGATTTCCTTCATACCCAGAATCTTTTAGAGCTTGTAATACTTCTTCTGGAAAATCCTGCTTTACAAAAATATCATACAACCAGTGTGAAGTACCTGCAGGTGTGGTAGTAACAAAAAGTTGGGGGTTATCGCCTACACGAATACGAGCAGAGAGAACTTCAAAAGCACGCTTGGTTCTCTTACGACCACCTTCATCGAACCATGCCCAGTTTACGTTAGGACCTGCCCAACCTTCTTCATCTTCGATACCACCATAGTAGACGGTAACAATCTTACCATTCACATTAAATTTTAGTTGCTTCTTCTGTGTGAATGGATGGTCTAGGTGAGCATTGATACAGCGAGACATTGGTGCCCATTTGATAAATTCTGGCCATGTAGCACGAGAAAGCTGGGGAAAGTCAGGAGATACTATAATACCATCCTTACCTTCCCCAATCTTTTTAACAGCAAGCACAGATCCTGATGCCGTTTTGCCTGAACCCACGCCGCCAGCTAACAGTAAAAAACGGGCATAGGAGTTAAAAAAAGGCTCTAAATTTTTTCTAACTTTAAAATAGTTAGGCATNTAGTTTAGTGCCACTTATACCCCTTGGTAATAAGTTCCACTCCCCCAATTTTAAGCATGTTCTTAACAATTTCGTACACAGCAATCGAGAAGGTTGAAGCCAGAATAGAGAGCACAAAAGCGTCTCCCCCAGCGAAAGTATCAGAAACTTGCATCCTAGCCAATACAAAAGTAAAAGCATAAGTCACAAAATTAAAGAACACACCTCGCAATGGCCAATCCTCTGAACCATCCAATACAGGAACAACTTCTTTCTTCATTACGAACTTGAGTACAATATAACGACCCAGTTCAATAACATTCTTACCAATCAGTTGCATGAATAGTACAGTAAAGATTGCGAGCGAGATAGGATTTGAAAGACTAGCCCAAGTAATCTTTAGCATATCTTCAATCGTAAACAAATTCTCCATGAATTACTCCTCTTCTTCGCTAGGAATTTCTGCGTTACCATACACAAGTACAAGTTGATCATTCTTAAATGAGTGAGTCAATTCCAAACTATCAGAATGCACACCCAATAGATCCAAACAAAGTTTGATAGCTTGTACGCTACCACCCTCCGCTCGTTCCAAAAGTGCTTCCATAATAGAAGACATTTCAGAACCAATAATACTACGAGCAGAAGCAAAGACATCATCCCAAAAGCGAGGTTGCAATTGCCAGAGTTCCAACGTTTCAGGGTCTATATCAAATTTCTTAGCAAACTGATTCTTCGTTGTCAGTCCTGCTGGACGAAGCCTTTGAGGTGTCCCTAACCAAGCTTTATATTTTTCTTCGATGATGCTTGTCTGAGACATTATAAATCTCCTCCAAGATTATGTATACTTATCACAATTGCATCATATCAGTATGCGCCAACTGTGTCAAGTATAAAACACGACAAAGCCTGAGAGGAGAGGACTCTCAGGCTTTATCTGGGAGAAACCACACACCGGAAGGAGGATGGATAATCTTTATTGTAAATACACTTTACTGCTTTAAATATAAATTGTCAACTACTTCGTTGTTCGTCTCGATCTCGAACAACCTGGCAATGATGACACAGACGATAGCCTGTTGGAGGATCTCCTGTGTCTACTTGTGGTACCATAAGATTACACAGGGTTTGGTGAAAACCACCTTTCAATTCGTTTTTCACTAGATGATAAATTCCTGTGTCTTTAGAACGAATAAAATATTTTGTCTGATTACTTCCCATAAACCATCTTCCTCATACTTTCTACATCATCCTCTACCTCACCAACGAGTTTTTGGATTTGTGTTAAATTCTTATAAGTTTTAGTAAACAACTGATCTAACAGATCTATAGGGTGGTCAGGTTCTTCAGGACTATCCACAGGGGGGATTGGTTGATCCGAAACATAAAAATAATTCTCTGTTTGATTCTCTTTAATCCTGCGATATAATTTTTCGGATTGGTAATTATCCCACTGTGTTTCGCAAGGACCAACCAAAAATATTGTTGCTCCTGCAAGATTATCGAAACTATCCAAAGCAGCACCAAAAGACATAAACTCGTTATAGTATTGCTCTTCAGAAATTTTTCCCAGTCTCCATCCTCGTGTTCCCCACAAGCTAGGAGACAGATTAATATCTTTAACAAAATCTCTACCACACTCTGTAACCAAAGCAGGAACATCTTTAAGCATATCTACAAGAGTCCAGCGAAGTGTGTGCCAAGGATTAAGAACTGTTTGATCTGTTCCCCAATAAGAATGCCAACCAAAAAAATCTCGATCATTAAATTTACTAACTAATTTAGCGTATGGTTGAGCACTTCGGTTATCAAGATTACCTACACCATGATTACCATACACTCCACCATAGCCATATTGATGTAAGAATGCTTGTCTGTATTCTTCAAAAACTGCATGTACGCTTGTGTCTGCATCAGAGATTTCGTTGTATCCTTCAAAAACAACATTACGATCCAAGCCCGAAGTCACGTAGGGAAGAAAAATATTACCCCAGTTTTGTGCTTCGCCAATAGGATCTTTCAGCGGTTGTGATTTAAAAAATTTTCTTACAATAATAAGTGTCTTAGGCCCTATAGCATCACGAACATCCTTGATTGTTTGAATCGAAGGATCAATTAATTTAACAACAGGAGCACCATTTAAAAAAACTTTTGTAGAATTCTTTTGTAGAAAAGGACCAAACTTTTTTACTGACATAATTCTTTCTCCCAACTAATAAAATCAGAAGCATCAATAGGAAAAACTTCTCGCCCTGTCCAATGAAGATCTTTAATCATATCTGGATAACGATAAAAGTGAAGCTTACCATCTGGCTCTATCATCCAGAATACAAACATGTCTCTACCATAGCTTGCAGACTTGTTAGCCAATTCTCTAGGATTCTCTAGCATCAACCCTTTTTTCTCTGCCCACCCTTCCTCTTCTCCTCGAATAGCGTAAGAGAATTCAAGCATTTAAAGCATCTCCATAAATGGTATAGGATCAACATACCCATAATCCCAATAAGATTTAGTCCTCACAGGAAGAGTACGGAATCCAAAATGTAGGTGTGTCCCTCGTGTTCCTGGTGGTTTACATTTTCCTGTACAACCTACCAAACCGACCACATCTCCTTTATGAACAATCTCTCGATCAGGAACTATTGTTTCTGATAAATGAGCATGAAGTGTAGCAAAACGATCATCTAAAGATTTCAGATAAACATATAACCCATATCCCGTAATAGAATAACCGATAAGAATTTGCGCATCATGGGTAGCAATAGTAGGTGTACCGTAGAACTCTGCATAGTCTTCTGATTTTACTGCTGCAAAATCTACTCCTTCATGTTTATTTTCTACAGAATAAGGATTAGATATTCTTTGTCTTTGCATAAAAGGATAACCCAAACGAATAATTTGTGTCACTATCTTCTCCTCAACTATTTAGTATAGATTAATATAATTACAATAATTTGTCAACATTAGCGGCTATCTGTATTTACTACAAGCTGAAATTCTACAAGCAATCCCCACTCATTATAAATTCTTTTCTTAAGCTCACTCATATCTTCTTTAATTGTTTTGGTTGAAGTAGGTCGTGGTGTTGTAGTTTTAATTACAATGCTGGTTGTTGTAGGAATAATTGTTCTAGTTGGAATAACGGTGCTTGTAGGAATGATTGTATTCGTAGGACGCACAGTGGTTGTAGGAAGTGCCGTAACTGTTGGCATAACAATATTACTATCACCATACACCTCGATCAGATGTACATAAGCTTTTCCTTCTAGCACAATATCTTTTGCGCTGTCCACTGTGAAATCTTCTAGAGGAATAATAAAAGTTTCCCAAGAGTTCAAAGCTCTTTGATCCAGAGGAAGTTCATAAGAATTTCCATGCCAACTTACAGTAAGAGAACTATCCTCAGTCGTTTGAAGGATAAGCTTTAAAAAATATTTTTCTCTGGTGAACTTGTCATTTACATCCACAGAGGCTTCAGTAATATAACCAGCCTGCCTTGCTTGCCATGCTGTATTATTTCCTGGAATATTTTTACGTTCTACAATCTGCGCACCTTCAACAGTCATCCAGTAATTAAAGTTTCCTGGCCATCCGCTAACACCTTCTGTACTAGACCACATAACTTTAGGATATTCTTTATCTCGTAAAACACACCACACACTAGGTGTGGTACTAATTGTTTTACCCAAATGATCTTCTACCCACAGCTTGAAGATAGGATCTATCTGTGTGATCCACTCTGGATGAACATCCATTGCTGCAGGATGAAAAGTCAATCCAGCATAATACCCAAAGTATCTTGTGCTTGCATCACCCAAACCATAAGCACTTTCCCACCACAGGGGGGTCTGTCCTTGAAACGCATTCATTGCATCCCAAGAACCAATTTGCTCTCCATAACCTTTAGCACTATTAATATCAGGAAGCATTCCGCTATGCTTTAGACCAATTCCTCGATCTGCAGCATACCGTGCGCGATCTATACGGGCATTTCCTCCAGGAGCATTATTCAAAAACAAGCGAGTGTTGTTAAATACTCCTGCTGCCTGATCCATAGAGAGATAAACAAACTGTCCGTACCTGTATTCCAGTCCACTAATCTTTCGAGCTTCTACCTGCCAATCGGCTCCAGCGTCTTTAATCCACTGTGTTTCACCATCTATGCCTACGGCAATTACAAAACTATTAAGACGAGGATCATTATCATAACGTTCTGCAAAAGCTTGAATCATTTTCCAGTAAGCGTTTCTCCATGCTTGGCTATCATAAGCAGGAATCGTTGCGCTCAGATTTCCGCTAGTCAACTCATACCCTTTATCATACCCAGAAGGTGTATAGTTAATAAAATATTTTGTACCTGACGAATTAATATCGCTGGTATAAAAAAGAATCTGGAACTGCACAGTTGATTCAGACTCCTCAGCTAACGCTAGTTTTTTATCTACCGCATCCCAGTTATACAAAGCTCCTGCGTAAGCTTCTACATCTGTCCAAGGAACCCAAGTTGTCCAAATACTATCTTTAGGAGGAGTTACACCAAACATCTGACCAATCTTCGGAGGAATCGCTTTGTGTAGAGGCAAAGATGTTTGTCGAACTGCAGTAGGTGTAGGCGTTGCTTGGCAAGAAACTAAAAATAAAACAATAAGCAAATATAAAATATTTTTTATTTTCACGAGTGCTCCATTTTGCGTGATAACCTATGCGCAACCCAGGCTTAAAATAAAAAGTCTAGCGTTCTGCAAAAAGATGTTGCACGAGTTTCAGAACACGGGCGAGTGTCCCACACGGATAATCTTATTTTGGCTTACATCTTTTTGCATAAGCTGGTAGTAGGACTTGAACCTACACTCCACCACTTACAAGGTGGTTACTTTACCATTAAGTTATACCAGCATAATTATTATAGAACAGGTTGTAGTGTCTTATAATACTCTACTGCTCTTAAAGAAACAGGATCATCCAACACTTCTCTAAGCATATCTTCAGTCAGATAGGCTGACCAATCCTTATAAGGATATTTTACCACAGCCATAAGACATTCGTGACACAAGCAAAAAGAAGAATAACTAAGCGTTATAGTTTTACTTTGTAGCAATTCACACATACAACAACGAACTTTTTCTTTTAGTCTGGCTTGTTTACTTTTTCTTACTACAGGTAAAACCACACCAGAATCAGGTGAAAGTGTCTCTTCTCCAGCCTCGTATTTTTTAATTACTCTGCATACATGCGAAGAAGATCGTCCTACAAGTTTTGCAATCTCTTTATAAGAAAGCTTTTGTCCAGAAAGATACAATTTATAAATTGTATCTTGTACTTGTTTCCTCGCTACTTCCCTGAGAGAGGGAAGATTAGAAGAAGAAAAGAAAGCATATACCGCACCTTCTGGTGTATCCAGTGCTGAACAAATCTCTCGCACAGAAATATTATTCGAATACATTTCCCTGGCTTGTTCTTGCTGTGCTTCTGTCAAAGCCATGATCTACTTCCTTTATTGAAGTTCTTTACGCCTGATTACTCCGTGCTGTTCAAGACATGCTACACCTACAGAAACTACCTGCAAAAGTTCTTCAAGCTTATCTTCTAGAGTTTTTGCAGACAGAACTTCTTCAAGTTCTTCAGATAGAATATCTACCCATTCATCAACCGAAGGATTACGCTCTTCCAAAGAACCATACTTTTTATCCTGCCATTCTCGTTCCATTGCAATCTCTTTAAAGATCACCCACTTGTTAGCTTTAATCAAAATCTCCTCCAATAGTCTTTTGATAGGGCCAAGTAGATTGATACATATAACCGTCAACCCACCTGTTATTTTTCTTTATCTCTTCCAATATCCAGCGAAACTTCTTTTCTGCGTATTCTTTATCTATAGCCCACACAGAACCTACTAGAAAATATGTTTCAAGAATGTTAGTAACTTCATAACTATCTACAGGCTTAAACTCTCCAGGAGCATATGACATATACTCATCAAGAGTATCAGAAAGTTCATCAATGCGCCAATAGTCTTCTCCATCAGTTTCTACCATGTACAATTTAAGACCAAGACTCATATAATTTTTAAGTTCATCTACTACAAGTTCCTGAACTACTTCGCTATGATCTTCTTGATCTAATCCAGTCATCTCTAAAAATGATTGCAGTTCAGGACCATCCTCAGAAAAAGCAGCGATGGGTCTATTATTACTGATAAAATTAGAAGCATAAACTACAAACATTTATCCGATCTCCCCTCGTTTAACAGACCGTTCAAGCCAATTATCTAGTTCGCTGCGCACAAATCTACGTTCACTCTCGAACATCCTGAAAGGAATTTTATTTTCTGCAATAAGATAGTAGAGAGCTTGGCGATCCAAACGTAAATAAATCTGTGCTTGCTGTGGAGTCATAAGCTCTCTGATTTCTATACCATCTATAAATAGCTTTTCTCTGTTATCCATTCTAATTTAAAACCATACCAGCTTCAGGTGTTTGAGGAGGAGAACAGTCATCTCGTGCAATCACTCGCATCATCCTCTCCCAGCTTTTAGAGCTAATAAAACAACTTACTTCCACACCCTGTTCCACAATCATTATCGCTACAGATTTAGGACCCAATTGTTTTAGAATTCTTTGACGCCCATCTCCACAGTCGTACCTATTTCCACCACCTGTCATAATCGCACTACGCGCTTGCAAAGCTTCCACACCATGTCTCTCCTGTGCGTGTTCTCCACAAATCACAGGTCCTATACCAGGAACATGCACTGTTTCACCTGCTCGTGGTCCAAGCGATTGAGGCGTAATCATCTCCGCACAAAGTGGTTCGCCTACTTCCCAATCATCCAGATTATTAACAATCTCTGCTTCTACTATACTTGGTTCAGATACTAATGTCATAGGCGCAAGTAGAAAAGTTTTTAGTATTTGATAAACTATAAAAAGTAAACCTACAATAATAAATATATTAGCTGACGAGTTCTTCCTCACTGTCCTGTCCATTAAATGTTTCTCCTGTAGCAGCTTCAAGATACTCTCTAACGCAACTAGAAACAAACTCTAAATTTTTAAGTGCATAACGTAAGGTAATAATGCGATGTTCTGTTTTACTGTGTACAGCTAACCCACTTAACAGATCAGCTAAATCATAAATATCATCCATCGCATCTCGATAAACCTCATTCATCGTTGGCTTGTAAGTTATCATCAACTCCTCCTCACTTAGAATACGAGTAATATAGCACTACCAAAACTCTTTGTCAAATCAGTATAGACTATCTATTCGATGAAATTATGTGCTGAATTTTTGACGCAGTAACTTGAGCAGATTCAGAATAATTAGGATCAGACAATTCAAAAACTAAATCTTTTAAAGCGTCGAGCACACCATAAAAATCATCTAAAGTAATTTGAAGATTTGTTTCCAGCCCCCGAATTATTTCATCACATTTAATATGCTGTTCTATTTCTTTACCAAGATCCATCAAACATTGAGAATATCTTTCTTCCAAGTCATACATTATTTAGCACTCCTAACAATCAAAACACTCGTATTCGAAAGAAAACAAAAGAATATCATCAGGACTATTAGGACAAGGAACTTCGTGTGTCCATCCTTTCTGTGGATGATTCACAGGAATGCAGACAAGGTTAGCATGAGCTTTACCACAGATAGGACAGCTAGGAATAGAGATCGTTACAGGACTATGCACATCAATATACATATCAACTACAGGAAGTTCGTAATGAGCATCATTCACATAGCTCTTTGCTGCCTGATTCAATAGTTCTCGTTTCGTTTTCATTAGGTAGTATCCTTACTCCTGAAACAAATTTTTAATTTCTATTTTTACCAACACACAACCACGAGCAGCCAACACAGGGGTGAGTCGTTCATCAATACGCCTACTCAAAGTTTTTATTCCTTCCGCTGAAAAAGTTTCTTCGGCTGTCAGCGTTGTTGCTGACAGCTTTACAGCAACAGCTAACATATCTTCTACCAATTCATCCAATAAAAAATCTTGTGTGGATTCTACAGGGTATCTTCTCCAAAGTCCAAACAAGCTTTCTTCTGTATCTTCTCGATGATATACCAACACAACTTGTACGGTATAAAGAATATCTTCTGCAGTTCTTATGGTATCATCTTGGAAAGTAATGAACCTGTCTGCGATTGAAATTATCTTGACATAATCTTCTTTAGCTTGCAACTTGTATCGTCCTGGAGTCAATATACGCACAAGCTGATTCTCTTTAGTAAAAACCAAACCTCGTTCTTGTTCTTGAATGCTGGGTAACTTTGCAGTATTTGCTGCATTTAGTTTAATAAATGCGTAGCCTGTTGCAGACAAAGACAGTACTAGCATACTACAAAGTATCGAAACCCAAAATCTAGTCTTCGTAGTCATAATCCTCTAGTTCTGCTTCACGACTATCTTCTTCCTCTGCCTCAATCTCTTCTTCTAAACGTTGCTTCAACTCATACAGATCCGAAGTAATAGCCCAAAACAAATTATCCAACGCAGGTGTAAAAGCTTTTCTTTGCTGATATTCCATAAGATCAAATGCTTTTACAACATCTTCCAACGCATCTTCATATTTGCGTAGCGTAATCATTGCCATAATACTTAAAAACTCCTTTTCAATTCTCTCAGTTCAGTGTAAGCGTTTTGTAGATCGCGCTCCAGCTGAATCATTCGCATTATGTAATGTTGTTCCAATGTTTCCAGATTTTCTATGGTTGTGTCTGTAAAAAACGCTGCAATCTTTAATCCTACAGTTCGTCTGATTTGTTCTGCTGCGTATTCAACATCCGTACCATCTGATATAATTGATTCAAATCTATGTTCTTCAATCCTAGCTTGAAAATCAAAACTATATCTAGTACCAGATGGATACTCTTGATAAGGAGTATCAGAAGTAGGACATACAGCAATAAGAAAACGTACTTCCACAACAATAAAATTAGAACGATACTCTTTCAAAGCAAGGTCATAAATAATTTTTCCTGACTTATAATCATGCTTATTTAAAAGATCCTTAACAGCATTCTTCTTTTCTATAGCCAGATGAGAATCAAGCATTTTATTCTCACTCCGTAATAGTATACTCACACTCTACCAGACTGATACTTTCAATCGTTGCGTTATTCAATTTTTCAATCGCATGATCTAGAGCAAGACTACTTGCATCATTAAAAGTTCTTGTCAGCACGACCACATACCTTGGTCGATCATACATAAGTTTTCCTGTAGTTTCTGAATACACAGATTCAATAAACTTTACAAGCCAAGGTAGCACAGGTTGTTCACCCATATCTTTTTCTTCTTTCTCGAATCCTGCAACCAGCTTATCGAATAGCGGATGTGCTTTAAAAGAAATTGAAGCTGACACAAAAGAATTCTCTACATTACGCAGATCAATCGAAAAATTTGTCATCACACCTTTAGCTGGTATATGACAATTGCGCTGCCCATAAATAACGCAATCAACAACATGTCCACGTTTGCTGCAGAGCATATCAATATCTTTTGTTGCAAGATTAGCCCATTGAACATCTATAACAAACTCACTTACAAGCCAATCATCTTCTAATTCACATCTGATTATAATTGGTGAAGAAAGTCCTACCAAAGAAATACTTTTAACAAGATTAATTTGCTTTATCATTTTTAATTTCTTCTTTCTTTAGATCGTCAGGAAGTAAGGCACGAAACACTCTAGCAACAGCCTGACATTCTGGATCAAAATCATTACGTCCAAAATATTCCAGCGTATCTATAGCGTCTTCCAAATTATCACCAACATCCAAGTGCATTAAAGTAACAAGAGCTAAACGCACACGCTCTCTGCTTGCTTGCAATTCTGCATTACGCGCATCAGCCTCATCGAGCAGAGCTAAGACGTAATCCATATCCTCAGAAATACAAGTCTCACAAATGTAATCACCAGCAATCCAGTCACAGGTTTGACAAGCTCCATTACGAGCACCCGTACAACGCTTTCGTATCTCTACTAGCTTTTCTCTATTCATTACTCATCTTTCTTTTTTACTTGTTTATCTTTTTGTGGATCTATCCATTTTGCCCATTTACTTTCGTTTCTATTTGCTCGATCAATACAAGCTTTAAGTTCTTCTTCTGCTAGTTTAATTTTCTTTACCAAAGCACATAGTTTATCTGACATCCTTATCTTCCTCTTCGTAAACAAAAGATATAATATCTTCTTCAAGAATTTCAAGTGCCCAAACAGCATCATCATAAAGATCGTCAAGATACTTATTGCCTGTCAAAGATACATCCTTCATTGCTACACGAGCACGCTCTACCGCAGTCCACATCTTTTCACATTGCTCTCGTCTACTCATCTTTTTCGACCTCAAACCTGCCAAACAAATTTTCTTTCTTGTAACAACTTGGGCATAACCAGCGAGCATATCCATCTGTAACTAAAGGAATATCTGTCAAAAATTGGTAGCCCCACCCATGATCAATAGCACCACAAGCCCCTTCCACCAAAAGTCCTGGTCTTGTTTCTGTGCCTGCAGAAATCCACTCGACCTTACCACAGGTATCACAGATTGCTTTCCAGCCCACGTATTCCAGCGCCATAATCTTTTATCCCCTTTCTTCTTTGCTCTCATTAGGATCTACTATGAGTCTGCTTTTGGTCTCCCTCAGCACACAGGTATCATAGCACACAAACTATCTCGTGTCAATACTCATCTAGACTAATTTGTCGATAAAAAATATTCTCGCTGATTTCTATCCAAGTACATTGTTGTCTTTCGTCCTAGTACATTATTGATTTCGTCCTGACTCCTTGCCGATCCCACAGGGGTAGTGATGATTAGCAGACACGAAATCTGCGGGAAGGTGGGCGCTGCAAGCGGAAAAAGTTTTTGCAACTTTTGCTGCATTTTTGTAGAGATGTTGCATAGTTATGGAGAGTTTTTCGTAGATATTGTTAGATAGATTGATTGATCGACTCGTAATGAGCTAGAGGAGAGGGATGACAGTCGTACATAGCATACACCACTACAGTCGATTTTATGTCGCATAACCTTTTCGCATAACCATTTGGACGAGCGTTTGCGCTCTTTTTTCGCATAACCATAGGTTATGCGAAGCCGATGGTTATGCGAAGTATTCCAAGCTAGAATATAATCGTTTGCATATACTGTATATCATACATTATAGACAGCATGCGAGTATGTGTGCATGCGAGTATGTGTGCATGCGAGTATGTGTGCATGC
>JGI10211J34971_10001043_pt1 | contig 23098 bp, 20 predicted proteins | sample Etolagsediment_FD_34971 | JGI IMG/M metagenome (IMG submission 34971)
CTCGTACTTTTTCCTGCAATTATAGCCTTTTTAAGCCACAGGCAAAAGGTTTTGTTATTTGGCGGGGGCATGTCAAATTTAAGGATGACGGACTGGATTCCGGCTCGGGGGTGGGGAGGAAGGGCGGAAACCGCGGGCCCGGACGGAGCAAATTAAGGAAGCACGTCGAGTAAGGTGATAAGAGGGCCCAGTCGGGCATAAAACTTGCGATTTTAGCGGCTCAGCAGAGTCTAAAAACCACCACATATATGGCATACAGAGATTCTGCGCGCTACTACCTTGGGGCATGAAAAAATTGCGAGTGATATGACAGGGTCGGAAAACGGGACAGGCAAGGGGGCGGTGGGCGGCAGATTAGTCGCTGGTCGCTAGTCGCTAGCTGATGGCACGCTTCGCGATGGAATTTTATCCTGGGTTCCGGCTCCCGTTCGGCTTCCCCGTTCGACTCCCTGTGGTCCCCTTCGACTGCGCTCAGGGCTATTGGCTATTTCAGGGCAGGCGTAGTCAGTTTTGAGTTCTTAGTTTTGAGTTGGGGTTGAGATTCCCCCTAAGGGATAAATTCGCCTTCGGCTCAGAATGACCGGTCGCTTACGCTCGCGGCTCTGTGGATTGTCTTTCGCCCCGTTGGGGCTAAGATTATGTTTGGGGATCTGTTACCCAGGGTGGCGCTTCGCTTACCCTGGGCTACTTTCTTTCGCCCTTTTCAGGGCTTGGAATGGAATCGCTTACTACTTCGCGATACTCGATTCCAGATTCTCGATGCTGGATGACATAGGAAATGCAAAATTCAAAATGCAAAGTGCTTGATTAGTCGTTAGGGATTAGGGATTAGGGATTAGTGAATAGGGGAGAAGTGAAAGAGTATCGAATATCCCTTCGGCAGGCACCTTGGGCACAAGCTCAGGGTAAACTCAACACCGAACGCCGAATGTTGAAGTGGGTTGAGATTCTCCCTAAGGGATAAATTCGCGGGAATGACAAAGGGTGGTGCGAAACATCGCACCCTACATAGACTTTCGCCCTTTTCAAGGCTAAAGATGGAGTGGTGCGAAACATCGCACCCTACGGACTACGGACTTTCTTTCGCCCCTTTGGGGCTAAAATTATGTTCGGGCATCAGGCTGAGTGGTGCGAAACATCGCACCCTACATAGACTTTCGCCCTTTTCAGGGCTAAAGACAGAGTGGTGCGAAGGATTGCACCCTACATAGACAGGGTGGTGAGGCGGTTAGGGGTCTGAACAATGGGGACAAATTGGTCGTAGATTTTACTGGCTTGTGGTGGTTGTTCGGTGTAAAATAGGTCAACGATATATGTTGATTTGGGAGGTTACTAAAATGAGCAGGTGTATTACTTTTATCACAATTGTTGGTTTGTTTTGCGTTGGTATTTGCAGCGGGGACACATTTGAGCATCGCCAGACGGGTGAAGTGTTCCACGGCTTCGCGACACAAAAAGTCATCGGTAATCGAACGCGGGTTTACAATAAGGAGCTGGAAAGTTTCAAGCCCATCAATATGGCTGAATACGATATTACGCCGAACGCTGCGGGCAGGCGTAATAACGTGGTGGTTATCCCGATCGGCCAGGGTGAAATAATTCAGTCGAAGGTGGTCTCGGAGACGCTTGGAAGAACGATTATCGATGCTTCCAATAAAGGGCCGAGGCTTATTCTCCTTGAGATTGACTGCCCCGGCGGGCGTGGCGAGTACGCGAGACAGCTCTGCGCGACCATTACGCAAACCAATAACTGTCCCGTAATTGCGTTTATAAGCGGAGGGAAATTCGGCGGGGCATACTCGGCTGCAGTTGCCGTGGCGCTGGCCTGCGACAGAATATACATAGCGCCCGAGGCGACGATGGGCGCCGCTGCACCGTTGGCCGGTACTTCGACTGCGGATGGAGGTGTTGATGACTACACCAAGACGTATAGTGCGAAGGGTCTGTCCGCTTACAAGGGTTATTTTGCCGCTCTTGCCGAGAGGAACAATCGACCAAGCGCGCTTGCAATGGCAATGGTGGACGGGAGTATCGAAGTGATTGAGGTGGCCGACAGGAACGACAGGAGGTCATTTATCAACAAGACCGACAAAAAGCCGGCCCAGTCTTTGGTTCGTACGTGGGTCAAGGCCGGGGGCGAACCCGGCCAGGTGCTATTGACATTAACTCCAAATGATGCGGTTTATTGCGGGATGGCCGACAAAATAGCAAAATCGCGAACAGAGCTGCTCAGCGACATGGGCGCCGCTGACGCCCGGCTGATTAAGAGCGGCCAAACAAGTAAAACTGTTCGCAAATTTGTGGCGGTGAGGCGCAATATCAAAAACCTTCTTGCGTCCACGGATTATCTGCAAAAGAGGGTTGATGAGCTCGAAAAACAACTGAATGAGAGGGAAAAACAGCAGCGTCAAAATACCGTACAGCGGGAATATGTCCGCGGCGACCGGAGGACTTTGGCGTATCTTGGTACGAACAGAGATAACGACCTTCGGAGGGGTAACCGCAGCGAGGCTGAAATTGTGAAAGGGTCAGCGCCGCTTATCGAGGTGGCCAGGGTGCGGGAAGAGCTGGCGTATGCTTTGGTGGATTTGATAAGGGATTATAACAGGGTAGTTGCGTTGGCCCGGCGTTGGCCTGGTGCGCTGCCGGTGGATATAAGTTTACAGACGCTCGAAACCCGGCTGGCCTCAGCCTCGGCCATGCAGAATGACATAATCTACCGACGCGGCAGCGGTATTATTACGCCTAGTAGTGAAGCTGCTCTTGGCAGGGAGACCTATCGCGGACGCGGCATGAATCGTTAGTTCGGCATTTTTCAAAGCCGCAGAGGGCAAAGTCCATTCGTGGATAAAAGACCGGGGGGGACGGAATAACGGGGTGTTTGGTAAAAAAGCTGAAAAAAGGCTGGCAAAACCGGACAAAATCACTACAATCCCAAGGCATGAAATTCGTACTTATCGATAAAGTTGTTCGGTTGGAGGAAGGCAGCGAGATTGAGACGGTCAAGAGTGTCTCGTTGGCGGAAGAGTACTTAGCAGACCATTTTCCGGCTTTTCCGGTGCTGCCGGGGGTGCTTTTGTTAGAGGGGCTTATCGAATCGGCGGCGTGGCTGGTGCGCAGTACCCAGAAGTTTGCTAAAAGTATGGTCTTGCTTGAAGAGGCAAGAAATGTTAAATATAAGAGCTTTGCCGGGCCGGGTGCCCAGTTAAAATACCATGTAAAGGCTAAGGTGATAGAAGAAAACGTCAGCAGTTTTACCGGCACCGGCAGTTGCGGTGAAGAGACCATCGTTGAGGCCAAGTTCAGCTTGAGGCATTTTAACCTTGCCGATGAGGACCCGAAAATGGCCTCGGTGGATGGAAGAATTATCGAAAGTATGAAAAAGCGATGGAAACTGCTGCGGCAGTGAGAGAAAATTGTATATTGTAAACTGGATGTAACGGAGGCATTAAATTATGGCAATGAGTCGCGATGAGATTTTAGGCGAGGTTAAGGAAGTTCTGGTTGATGCGCTTGGACTTGACGATGATGAAGTTACCGAGGCGGCTACGTTGATGGGCGATCTTGGGGCGGAGAGCATAGATTTTCTGGATATCGTTTTCAGGCTTGAGAAATCATTCGGCATAAAGATTCCGAGAGAAGAGTTGTTTCCCGCGGAAAGCTTAATGAACAATCCCGAGTATGTAACGAGTGGTAAACTGACGGAAAAAGGCATGGCGGAGCTTAAAGCCAAGATGCCTCATACGGACATAACGGCGTTTCAGGAAGATCCGGATATTAACAAGATGCCTGATTTGTTTACTGTCGGAGCGGTAGTGAATTTCGTCGAGAATAAGCTCAAAGCCGCCTGATGAATATGATTTAATGAATAATCAAGGATATCACGAAAGAGCAAGTTATCGGCAGGGGCGCCTAAAGGGCTCCTGCCGATAGTTTTAATTTGGGCGGAACATGCGCTGGATTTGGATAGACAAATTCATTGAGTTTAACAGCGGCCACAGCGCCGTAGCGCTCAAAAACGTCACCCTTGCTGAAGAACACTTACACGACCATTTTCCGGGTTTTCCGATTATGCCGGAGTGCCTGATGATTGAGGCGATGGCACAGACGGCCGGGATTCTGGTCGGCGAGGCACGGAAGTTTGAGGAAAAGGTAATCCTGGCAAAGATCAAAAAGTGCGTGTTTTATCATTACGTCCGGCCGGGCGATACGATAACCGTGCACGCCGAGATTGACTCTATCGCCCCTGAGGCTGCAAGTACAACAGGAAAGATTTTTTGTGGCAACAAACTAATCGCCGAGATAAGTTTGATGTTCAGCCATATCGACAAAAATCTTACGGGCAAGCAATTTCCCCAAGAAAACTTCGTGTTTACGGACATGTTCAAATCACTCTTGACGGGCTTTACTGATAAAACCACAGAGTCGGAGCAGTTTTAATGAACACGCGTCGCGTTGTTATAACAGGTCTCGGCGCGATAAGTCCCCTGGGCATGAGTGTGGATGATTTGTGGGCCGGTCTTATCGGCGGCACCTGCGGCATCAATACGATCAGGGCATTCGACCCGGCGGGCTTTACGTGCAAATTAGCCGGCGAGGTGCCGGAATATAAGATTCAAAAGTACGTGCCCAAAAGCTACCGCAAAGCCATCAAGCTAATGAGCAGAGACATCAAGCTTTCAATCATAGCGGCAGACGAAGCTATCAGAAACAGCGGACTTATTACCAAGGCAATAGATGCGGGAAATATTAACATCGACCCTGCTCGGACGGCGATTAATGTCGGGGCCGGTGTTATCTCGTGCGACTTAGTGGAACTGGCGCCTGCGGTGGCAAAGAGTGTTACGGACGGCACCTTTGATATTCTCAAATGGGGCAGAGACGGGCTTGAGAATCTGACACCTATCTGGCTGTTGAAATACCTGCCTAATATGTTAGCCTGCCATGTAGGAATCATACATGATATCCAGGGGCCGAGCAACACGATTACCTGCGGCGAGGCGAGTGGGCAGCTTGCAATCGGTGAGGCTGCCGAGGTTATCGCAAGAGGTGGTGCTGATTTGGCGCTGGCGGGCGGATGCGAAGCAAAGGTCAACCCCATCGTTATGCTCAGGCAGTGTTTGTTGAAGAGGGCCACAAGCGAAAACAATGATAATCCCGAAACTGCGTGCCGGCCTTTTGATGCCGACGCCAAAGGTGGTGTTTTCGGGGAAGGGGCGGGTATGGTTGTCTTAGAAGATATTGACAGTGCTACGAAACGCGGAGTTAAGATATATGCTGAGGTGGTCGGAATTGGTTCAAGCAACGACATAAACCCGGCGTACGAGCGGCTGGAACCGGACGGCAGGGGCGTTCAAATTGCGATAGAGACAGCCTTGGCAGATGCGGGGATTTCACATAGAGACCTGGACCTGGTAATCCCCCACGGGACAGGAATCTTAGCTGACGATTTGGCTGAGGCGACGGCTATTCAAAGCGTTCTGGGCCCGGCGACAGAAAAAGTCGCCGTCTGGCCGACGAAAAGTATGTTAAGTAATACCGGCGCGGCAAGCGGGGCGATGGATGTGATAGCGGCAGCAAGAGCTATAGATGAAGGCAAGGTCGGGGCTGCTAAGAACTGCGACAATAAAGCGGCCGGCTGCAGACTAAATATCACAAGCGAAGTGCAACAAAGGAACATTCTTTACGCTTTGTGCTGTAGTTACACATTCGGTGGACAAACAGCGGCCGTGGTGCTGAAGAACATAAGTGGTGAGATATAAATGGCGAATCGTGTTGTAATAACCGGAATGGGAATCGTCTGTCCGACAGGGCACGACATTGAGGGCATGTGGCAGGCGATGCTTGACGGCAAGAGCGGTATGGCCAAAACGGCCATCTTTGACGCGACAACCTTTCCGTCAACATTTGGCGCTGAAGTGAAGGATTATGATTTTACAAAGTTTACCAAGAATCCTGACTGGCATAAATACGGCAACAGGGGCACACGCTTTGCCATCGGCGCAACGGCACAGGCCTGCGGACAAGCTGGTATCGAGATTGAAACGGATGAGCCGGGTGATGGTATAGACCGCAGGCGAATGGGGATATATCTCGGAGCCGGTGAAGGGTCGGTGGATAACGAGAACTTTTTCGGTGCTATAGCAGGCGCGTGGGACGATGACAATAGTCAGATGGACTGGTCGGGGTGGGCAAAGGTTGGGTTCGGCAAAATGCACCCAATGGTCGAACTCGAACAGGAGCCGAACATGCCCGCAAGTCATCTGGCGATACTTACCGGTGCGCGGGGCATAACGAGAAGCTGTCTTACCGCTTGTGCTGCCAGCACCCAGGCAGTCGGTGAAGCGATGATGCTGATTCGGCACGGAAAAGCTGATATAATGATAGCAGGCGGAGCGCATTCGATGATTCATCCGTTGGGAGTTTCCGGTTTTAACCGCCTTACGGCTCTTTCGACAAGAAACGACAGTCCCGAGACGGCATCCCGGCCATTTTCGGCAAGTAGAGACGGTTTTGTATTAGGCGAAGGGGCTGCTATTATTATTTTAGAATCGTTGGACTCGGCCAAAAAGCGAGGCGTTGAGATTTTGGCAGAGGTAATCGGTTTCGGCAGCAGCAGCGATGCCTTCAGGGTTACGGATATGCACGAAGATGCAAGGGGAGCCGTGCAGGCGATGGAGGCTGCTTTGGCGGATGCCAAGGTTGGCTACCAGGACATTGATTATATCAGCACGCACGGCACAAGCACGGTGGAGAACGACTCAATAGAGACCGTGGCAATTAAGAAGGTTTTTAAGGAAAAGGCCCGGACTGTGCCAGCAAGCAGTCCGAAGAGCATGTTCGGGCATTTGATTGGGGCGGCCGGGTGTGCAGAACTGATAACGTGCTTGTTGGCAATAAGGGATAATATGCTGCCGCCGACAATGAACTTGGACGATCCCGACCCTCAGCTTGATCTGGATTATGTGCCGAACAAGGCCCGAAAGGCGAAGGTCGATGTGGCCATGAGCGAATCGTTCGGGTTCGGCGGGCAAAATAATGTGGTTATCGTTAGAAGATACCGGGAATAATTATGATTGATATTAAGCTGATTCGCCAAAACCCACAACGGTTCAAAGACGCCGCCAAGGCCAAGGGCTTCAAGGTAGATATCGACAGGCTTTTGAAGATTGACTCTGAGCTTCGCGATAGCAAAAATCGACTACAGGATCTCGCCACGGAAAAGAACAAAATCGGCAAGTCAATTCCGAAGTTAAGCGGCAAAGACAAAAAGCCCGCCCTCGCCAAACTCGGCGAACTAAAAAAAGAAGAAGGTGTGCTTAACGAGGAGATAAAAGCCCTTCAGCCTGAGTTTGACGAGCTAATGCTACTGGTGGCCCAGCCTCCTGATGACGATGTGCCGGTCGGCAAAGACGATACAGAAAATAAAGAGATTAAAAAGTGGGGCGATATTCGGCAGTTTGACTTTGAGCCGAAAGACCATGTGCAATTGGGTCTTGACTTAGGCATTATAGATATCGAACGTGGTGTGAAGTTAGCGGGCACGAGAAATTATTTTCTCAAAGGCGATGGGGCGCTGCTCCACTGGGCGGTTCTGTGTTTTGCCATGGACAGTATGGTTGCGAAAGGGTATGTACCGCTCGCTGTGCCGGTGCTCATGCGCGATGAGGTGATGATGGGGACGGGATTTTTCCCCGGCTCCGAGGACCAGACGTACCAAATGGAAAAAGACGGTTTGAATCTTGCAGGGACGTCGGAGGTTCCGCTGACAGCTTATCATAAAGGCGAGATACTCGCCGAGGACCAGCTTCCGTGTAAATATGTCGCATTGAGTACATGCTTTCGGCGAGAAGCGGGGGCGGCGGGCAAAGATACGTACGGCCTGTACCGAATCCACCAGTTCGACAAGATTGAGCAGGTAATCATCGGCGAAAACGACGAGGAGAAAAGTAAGGCCTATCACACAGAGATATTATCCAACGCCGAGGAGGTCATGCAGGCCTTTGAGCTGCCTTACCGTGTGGTGAACGTCTGCACCGGCGACCTCGGCAGGGGTCAGGTTCAAAAATACGACATAGAGGCGTGGATGCCCTCGCGGAATAGCTACGGCGAGACACATTCGGCGAGCAGATTTTACGAATTCCAGGCCCGTAGACTAAATATCAGGTATAAGACTGCGGGCAAAAAGAATGTCTTTTGTCACACACTCAACAACACCGTCATCGCATCACCGAGAATACTGATTCCGATTCTCGAACTCAATCAGAATTCCGATGGCTCTGTGAATATACCGAAGGCCCTGCAGCCATACATGAACGGCAAAGACAAGATCGGATCGTAGTTAAGTAGGGGAGCAACTTGTTTGGCCATGCTGGAATTCAGAATTTCTTGAAATGGCAGATAGTTGTCTTATAATACAGATTGAGGAAGGTGCAGAGATAGTTTAAGAAAGAAATATCGATGAATAGCAAACTTGTGATAGCTAAAGACAAAATCGCGGATTTTTGCCGGCGGCATTATATTCGTCGGCTGGCGATATTCGGTTCCGCTCTGCGGGATGATTTCGGGCCGGAAAGCGATGTGGACGTGTTAGTTAATTTTATAGCGGGCCATACGCCCGGATTCTTCGGTTTGTTCGATATGGAAGAAGAGCTATCGGCCTTGTTCGCCGGGCACAAAGTGGACCTGCGCACACCCCAGGACCTGAGCCGATATTTCCGCCAGGAGGTAGTGGCCACAGCGGAGGTGCAATATGTCCAGGAATGATGAAGTTCGCATTCGACATATTCTTGATGCCGCCCGTGAAGCTGTCCGTTTTGTTCAGAGGCGATTGAAGACAGACCTCGACACTGACCGACAGCTAAACCTGTCACTGGTTCGGCTGCTGGAAGTCATAGGAGAAGCGGCCAGAGGAATTTCGACGGAATTTCGTCAGGCTCACTCCGAGGTGGCGTGGAATAAAATGATTGGAATGCGCGACCGCCTCATCCATGGCTATTTCGATATAAACCTCGATGTGGTGTGGCAAACCGTTACAGAAGATTTGCCGCCTCTTATCGCACAGCTGGAAAAGATTGTGCCGTAAGGAAACGGAGTAGGCGTTGGACCCTATACGGCGACAGTTAAGATTGCTTGATGCTCAACTTGCCGAGAGGGGGGCTTTGGCTGAACAGGTTTTCACGCGGTCGCCGCTGGTGCCTTTAGCTGCCGGCCTTATCGCAGGGATCACCATACAACACTTTCTAAATCCTCCTATCGGGTGGCCGCTGGCGGTCTTTGGTGTTTGTGCGATTAGCATCGTAACATTTCTATTCCTTCAAAATCATCCGGCCCGCGTGCATGTAATAGCCTGCGCGGCCTGTATCGGTTTCGCGTGTCTTGGTGCGATACGACTGATAAGTTTCAATCGGCCGGCGGCAAATGATATTCGAAACTTCGTGGGCGATGAAAGGATTCTTGCGACAATTCGAGGGTACGTGGCAACCGAGCCGCGGCTTGAGGACAGGGACAGCTGGAAGTTCGGCAGGTTTTTGTGGTCCGAACCCGGTACGAGTTTTTATCTTAAGTTAAGAGAGATAGAGACAAAGACGGGCTGGGCAGAGGTTGACGGCACGGTGCGGGTGCAGGTGGCGGAGCCTGCAGACGATATTGAGGTTGGTAATTATATTCAGGCCTACTGCTGGTTAGATAGATTCGGTGGGCCGTTGAATCCGGGCCAGTTCGACCTGAAAAATTATCTGGCGCGTAGAGGCGTTTTTATAGGAATTTTTGTTAAGTCGCGCAGCGGTATCGAGTTTTTAGGCCGAAGCGATTCGACAACTTTGGCAAGTGTAAAGAACAGATTAAGAGCAATCGCTGCTGAATCGCTTTTCGGGGAAACCTCGCCGGACGACCAGAGTAACGCTATGTTGGGCGCTTTGCTTTTAGGGCAAAGCAGAAGTCTCGATACCGCTGTTTTTGAGGCGTTTCGTGAAACGGGTCTTGCGCATTTTATCTGCCTTTCCGGGCTGCACATGGGGATATTGGCGGGTTTTGTATGGTGGGTATGTCGGTTGGCAGGTTTGATGAAACGACCAAGGGCGGTAGTCTGTATTATTGTAATAGGTTTGTATGTTCTGATTGTACCTGCCCGTGCGCCGACTTTACGGGCGGCGATTATATGCTGGTTCTTTTGCTTAGCTGTTTTAGTCCGGCGAAGGCCCAACGCTTTGAACACCCTTTCTTTGTCGGCGATAGTTCTTTTGGCCCTGCGCCCGATGGACCTTTTCGGTGCGAGCTGGCAGCTATCATATACGGCGGTGCTCGGCATATTGCTCCTGCATGGGCAAATTAGTAACTGGTTGTTTGCCGGGACAATTGACAGGATAGACGCCCTGGGGCCAAAGGAAAATGAGCGGTTGCTTGTGGGTCTTCTGAAGGCGGTGCCAACATCAGCGGTGGAGTTATTCTCCGTGGGCGTTGCGGCTTGGCTTGGAGCGGCGGGGATTCTGTTGTATCACTTCGGGGTTATAACTCCGATGGCGTCTGTCTGGACGGTGTTGGTCTTTCCGCTGGTTTTTGCGATATTGGCCGTGGGATTTTTGAAGATGGCCATTGCGGCGCTGCTGCCGACGGCTGCGCTGGTGTTGGGCATAATAGCAACGGGATTAGCAGACTTGCTGATTATGATTGTAAAGCTTATCGCCAGTTGGAATATATCAGGAGTACAAGTAGGCAAAGTCTTCGGCGGGGGAATCATCCTTTATTACTGTTTTTTGCTCTTTGCACGTTTCGGACATTTGCATAGGCCGGTTGTCAAAAAGGCAATCTGCGCAGCGATGGCTCTTGTGATATTACTCTCCTTAGGCATTACAAAACACCAAAGCAACTACCGCCGGTATTTGGATGTTACGTTTTTGGCGGTCGGGCACGGCCAGGCTGTCTTTGTTGGTATGCCGGGCGGGGAGAACCTATTGTTTGACGCCGGGTCTTTGAACATCAAAAACTGTGGCCAGCGTATCGTTGTGCCGTTTCTTCGCGAAAAAGGTATAGGCAAACTTGATGCGATATTTGTGAGTCACGATGATATCGACCATATGAATGGTATGCCGGAAATTTTCTCGGTTTGCGAAGTGGGTGGTGTCTACACCAACGAAGGTTTTCTCACTAAAATAGACACATCGCCGACCGCCGGCTTTTTAGCCGACTGTGTGAAAAACGAAAATCAACAACTAAAACTTTTGGATGAGTACGTATTAAGCAGCAGTGAAGCAAAAATGATGTTTATCTGGCCGACTTCGCAGATATGTCGGGCCGAGAGTATCAGCGACAACGATAAGTCACAGGTGACTTTGATTGAATTCGGGGGCAGGAAGATACTGCTTTGCAGTGATATTGAGCGGTTTGCACAGGAGCAGATATTTCAAATGCACGCTGACCTCAGGGCCGATGTCGTTGTGATGCCTCATCACGGCTCGACGCGAAATCTTATCGATGGATTTATTGAAAGGATTGGTGCACAGCTTGTAATCGTTAGCTGCAGCAGGAGCCGCTACGAAGCGGCTTTTCGGCCCAAGGTCGGCATAAAAGCATTTTACACACCCGTTGACGGCGCTGTTACGGTAAAAATCACGCCCGATGGCACAATAACAACCGCCGGCTTTGTCAAGCAGCCCAAATAACAATGAGAGGTCAACCGTATGATTATCTCATGTTTACGACAATTTCGACCCTGCGGTTTTTGGCTTTTCCGCTTGAGGTAGAGTTTGATGCAATCGGTCTGCCTGCCCCGGCGGCAACAGCGCGAATTATGTCCGGCTTAATTCCGCGCTTCGTGAGGTATCTTAGGACAGTTAGCGCCCGTTCGGCCGAAAGCTGCCAGTTGTCTTTCCACTTTGACTTTTTGATTGGGTCGGAATCGGTATGGCCTACGACGTCAATTTCTCTATTGCGATAGCGCTCTCGCAGCACTGAAAAAACGTGGTCAAGCTCAGCAACAGTAGCCTTTTTCAGTGAGGCCTTTCCGGGGCTGAACAGAATCGCGTTCGGCAGCGTAACGGTGATTGTGCCGGCTGTGGGGTCAAACGTTACATCTAAACCCCTTCCAAAGCCGGTCGCCTCGGCGGGTGAAACCTGCCTTTCGCGAATCTGCTGTTGAAGCTCCTCTATAGTCAGTTGACTCTTATTGAGTTCCTGACCGAGCTTGGCCTTTTCGGCCGAGGAAGTGTCCAGCGAGGCGACACAATTTTCATATAAGCCTTTAAGATTCTGATTCTCGACATTCAGACCGTTATACTTCTTCTCCCAGTTCGTACAACCGGTCACAATTGCAAGCAGCGCTGCCATGGCAAGTGCGAACACTGCCTTTCTCATAACATTTTGCATAGCTGACCTCTCTTTCGCCAAAACCGCATTTCTTTTTTTAATGATATACGTACAAGTTGGCCAGATAGTCTCTGAGCCGATCATGGAAAATCATAACGACAAATATCGCCAAAGACAAGAACGGACCGTACGGAATTTGCCGGGTTTTTTTAAAAAACATCTGCAATCCCGCCCACAACAGCCCGAAAAATGGTGCGATGAAAAAGGCGATTATCACGAAAATGGGCCCAATTACCGCCCCTGCGGCCCCCATAAGGTGTACATCGCCCATTCCCATGGCCTCTTTGCCAAATCCCAATGTACCTAAAATACGCGTTGTCCAGACGACGCCGCAACCTACAAAATAACCCCACAAGCTGCCCAGAAACCCTGCTACGACAGGTAGTTGTGAAAAATTCAGCCACCAGCCTCGCCCGAACGAGGTACATTTGCTCAGCCACAACGCCACCGCTGCGCCGACGATAATCGGCAGCAAAAATACCACTTCCTTCAAGACCTCCCTGCGATGGTGGAAATTCTGCTGGTTATCCGATGTGGGCGAATCCTCGCCGGTGTCTGATTGATAGCTTCTTTTCAATATCCCAGCCGACAACAGCACCAAAGATATAACGAGTCCTGCCGAAGCACCGACCGCCATTGCCGCCGTGGAAACGGAGGCGCTCGGCCAAAGTTTGTATGTCCATATAACAGCCGGGTCTATCAAATACACGCCTATAGAGGCGCTAATCACGCCAGCGCCGGTAACAAACCAGCATACCGGAAGAGGTATCACCCACAATTCCAGATCAATTGCCGAGGCGGCTAATAACGCCGCCAGCAGCATCATAGAAGTCAAATAAAACAGCCATCCACCCGCCAGGAATTTGCCGATTCCTGTCGGCGCTTCTATTCCAAGCCGACGATATTCGACGACAAAGTACAGCGCAAATACCCCGACAAAAAGCAGCGCGGACAAAAGTTCCACAACGAAATATCGCGGCGAAATCCGGGCCTTGCAATATCTGCACCTGGCGCCCAGAATCAGCCACGAAATAAGTGGTATGTTGTCGTAAAAACGAATCTGCTTATCGCAGGCCGGGCATGTTGAGGGTGGATTTACAAGCGATTTATCACGCGGCAGCCGGTAAATCACGACATTCAGAAAACTGCCCACGCAACTGCCAAACGCGAACACAAAGATAAGCCAAATCCATTCCGGTGACACACAGCCTCCTTAAAAAGCGAAAATATCCAACCGCTTATTTCTTAGCTTTTTTGCTTTTTGTTTTTTTGCCGGCCTTGCCGGCGGCGACTTTCATCGGCAGGCCGAACAACCGAATAAACCCGGTAGCGTCGGTCGGGTCATATTCGGCGCCCATAGTAAAGCTGGCTAAGTCCGGTTCATACAAACTCTTAGGGCTCTTTACGCCAGCAATATCACATCTTCCCTTGTAGAGTTTCAGCCGAACTGTGCCGGTGACATTGCGCTGGGTTACGTTGACAAACTCGTCCAGCGCCTCACGTAATGTGCAAAACCACAGCCCGTAATAAACGAGTTCGGCATATTTCAAAGCGACCTGTTGTTTATAGTGCATTGTTTCCCTATCGAGGGTCAGGCTTTCAATCGCCCGGTGAGCGATAGTAAGTATTGTTCCGCCGGGTGCCTCACAGACACCATGAGACTTAATGCCGACAAGGCGATTTTCTACCAGATTGGACTGTCCTATTCCATGTTTGCCGCCGAGCCGGTTCAAGGTCTCAATGAGTTTTACCGCAGGGGTATTAGCTCCGTTCAGCTTGAGGGGCACACCTTCGGCAAAGCCGACTTCGACGTAGTCCGGTTTGGCGGGTGTTTTTGAAACGGGTCTGGACATCACATACATATCGTCTTTTGGCTCATTCCATGGGTCTTCCAATTCGAGGCCTTCATGGCTTATATGCCATAAGTTGCGGTCCCGTGAATAAAGTTTGTTTTTGCTCTGCTCGACGGGAATATTGTGTGTTTTGGCATAATCGAGTGCCGCTTCGCGCGAAGTCAGCTCAAAATTGGGGTCTTTCCAGGGAGCGATAATTTTCAGCTTTGGGTCCAGGGCCATGTATGTAAGCTCGAAGCGGACCTGGTCGTTGCCTTTGCCCGTCGCACCGTGGGCTACGGCGGTCGCACCTTCGGCGTGTGCAATTTCGACCTGGTGTTTCGCTATCAATGGGCGTGCGATACTCGTACCCAACAGATAATCATATTCATATACCGCCCCGGCCTTTAGCATCGGCCAGAGATAATCCCGGGCAAATTCGGCGCGCAGGTCCTTGACTATACACTTGACTGCGCCGGAGGCCATCGCCTTTTTCTTAATGCCGGCCAGCTCGTCACCCTGACCTAACTCGGCGGCAAAGGCGATAACGTCACAGCCGTATGTCTCTTTGAGCCATGTCAGAATGACGCTCGTATCCAGCCCGCCGCTGTAAGCCAAAACCACCTTTTGTGCTTTACTCTTACCTTTAGCCATCGATTAACCTTTCTATACCGCTGCTTCAAACCATCAAGGCTGATATTATACTGTTTCAAGCCGGAAATGACAACATAAAGTGTGCAGGCTTTTTAAGCAAATTGTGTTGTCTCACAATCCGAGTGCTTTGCGTGCTGCATCACGAAACACACGACAGAGGTGCTGCGCGTCAAATGCTGATTCCCTGTCGGCAGATTCGCCGGGATAGCGGAAACTAACAGAGAAATCCGAAAGATAGGCAAGGTCCTCACGGAAGGTCTCCCACTCCGGCACAATACTAAGGACTTGTTCCAAGAGAGCAACGAGGTCATGGATTTTGGCAAAAGAAATATCAGCTTCGCAAATTCGGGCCTTGAGATATTTCTCGGCACATTGCTGCGCATGGAAGCAAATGCCGTCATAGTTGGGGGCTTCCTGCACCTGACATTCGCGCTGCATCATGGCGAAGGCGCCCTCGGCCTTTGCAATCCACTCAGCAGTTATCGGCTTCATAGAGCACCTTCCCTTCTTCGATAATCTGACGCAAGAAATCGTCGCCCATTTTCATTCGCTGGCGCACTTTTTCGGGACTGCGCACAATCAAGTCGAGTGGAAAATCGGGCCGCAGTTTCATCCGAATCTTTACCGATTGGTCAACGCTTCTGCCCTTGAAAGGGCAAATCACCAATAGGTCAACATCCGAATCTTGCGTGGGTAAGCCTTGGGCGTAAGAACCAAATAGCACCACACGTTCAGCTCCAAACTCATCACCAATCCGCCGGCAAAAACTTTCTATCTGGTTCATGCTGACCATTTGTAAATCCTGCAAATCATAAGTTTTTATGCGGCAATGATGATACCTTCGCGCCGCGCAATCTCGAGGACAGGACGCCCCTGGTCAGTCTCCCATTCACGTTCGCCACAGGGGATAGGCTCAATGCGACTGTCCCCGACGGTTGCCTGCCAAAGCTTTTTTACCAGTGAGATTTCCCGCGAGCCGTCGAATTCCGGAGCGATCACGACCAGGTCTATATCGCTGTACTCACCTGCCTGACCACGCGCGAAAGAGCCGAATAAGACCGCTTTGTGAGCGTGTATGCCTAAAGCAGCCAGTTCGGCCAGATAGCGCTTCACTGTTTCTATAATTGTCGCTTCAACCATTCCAACACTTCCTTGGCTTTTGAGATTTCTCTCTCCGCAATTTGCAGATCGAGCGTAATCTGCTCCGAATCGGGATAGCGTCCTTCCAACTGGTAAACACCGAACTCACGTAGAGACTCAGCTTTGTCTGAGTCAAGTTTCAGCTCAGCAATTTCAGCTAAGCGAACAAGATTATGTATACGGGGTGGGATGTCGCTGGTTCGCCGGGTCACATGTGCTTTGAGCATTTTTTCAATAGCGAGGTGCGCAAAGAAGAGGCAATGTCGCAAATGACCTTTTTCCAACAATGACTGAGCCGCCGCAAAGTCCTCATCGGCACTTGTTCTCCAGTAATCAATTTGCTTGCGAGCGTTCATACAAAGTCCTTTGTGTTCTCTTTCACAGATTCAAGGATATGTCGCCATCCACGTCGCTTTCCGGCCCAAAGTCGGCGAGCAGAACAGAGCCGAAGAACGCAAGACTGCGTATATGGTTGCGACGACAGAACGCCGCAATTTCGTCTTTGGATATATCAACTTGAATAGCCATGTTTTCCTGCTTTCGGTTTTGCTTTTGCCATGCTGTTAATATAACAAAATTACCTGTGCCGGAGCAAGAACTAAATCATCCGACGGCGTTGTCAACTGTGGCCAAGTTGGTCGAGGATGGTTTTTCGCATGATTTTTTCGGGAGGGTTGCCGGCTTCTGTGCCGATGAACAGTTTGTATTGTGCCATTGCCTGGCGGATGAACATCTCGGCGCCGCTTACGGTTCTTGCGCCGGCTTGTTTTGCCTGTTTCAAGAGTAGTGTCTCAGCGGGATTGTAAACGGTGTCGAAGACCGTCATATCAGCCTTTAAGCATTCGGCGGGTACGGGCGCAGAATCCACATCGGGATACATGCCGATACTTGTGCAATTGATAACGACTTTTGCGTTTATTTGGCTTAATTCATCAAGCGGAGCGTATTTACATTTGAATTCCTCGCTCAGGGCCCGGGCCTTTGTGAGCGTGCGATTATAAACAGTAACCTTCGCTCCCACATCAGCCAGGCCGGCGACTATCGCCCTTGCCACCCCGCCCGCCCCCGCAACGGCTACCGTAACGCTATGCAAATCGTGTTTATTGACATTAAGCTCGGCGCAAAGAGCGTCCATCGCACCTGCGTAATCGGTATTGTAGCCGCTGACCCTGGGGCCGATGCCTATCTTGAGGGTGTTGACCGCTCCGATATCCTCTGCTAAAGGCTCAACAAATTCGCCGGCGCCGTTTACATAGTCAAGGGCGTGGGCCTTGTGTGGAATTGTTACGCTGAAACCGCCGAATCCGAGCCAGCTTCTGCTCACAGCGTTTTCCAGAAAATCGTTGAATCGGCTCCTTTCGCCTTCTATGAGGACAGGCAGATACAACCCGTTTATCCCACGTTCGTCAAAGCAGGCGTTGAAAATTGCGGGACTCAGGGAATGTGCGACGGGATTGCCGATTACGCCGAAAAGCTCGGTCTCAGCGTCAATAGAACCCCACCGAAACAGATTCTTGAACTGCTCGGCGGTAATTTGGCCCGGGGCTGTAGCATTTTCTTTATCCACAGAAGCGAAAGTGACAAATCCGCCCAGCTTTTTCGACAAGACCCGACTGATAAAACCTGCAACACCCATACACAGCACAATAGCATCGCTCGTTTTGTTATGGAGTAAGTCAAAGGCCTCAAAGCAATCGTTTATGTGGCGAGCTGTATAGACTAACTTCGGTATAGCCTCGGGATAAGCGGCCTGTATATCCTCATACAGCAATGACAGATTTGAAAAGGTTCCGTCGAAGTTATGAGCCGAGAGAATCAGCCGAGCCTGTTTGTTTCCTGAAAGCGCTTCTCCGAGCCTGGTCTGTGTGTCGCCGACGGGGAAATTATCATACTCGCAATCGATAAAGTCCACCCCACTTTTAACCGCCTCAACTAAAATCTCGGTTCGCAGCTTCAACGGCCAATCTCCCGCTCCGCCCTGGGCCTTATCGCGACAGGTAACAATGATTGGCAGTTTCGCTGCCTTTGCGCAGGCCAGCAGCGCCTTTAATGCGCCGGTGTTGAGTTCCGCAAGATAATCGGTCCGCAGCTCGAGCATCTCGGCACCGACGGCCCGAGCGGACTTTATCTGCTCGGCGGCCTGGTCGACATCCTTAGCTGCGATTGGAACCGCAAGATACGTCATAATGCAAACAGATATAGCCTTTCAGAGGCATGAATGCAAGTACAAAAAACGCAGCAAGCAATCACCGGGTGCACTTAGCCAAAAACAGATTATTCTTGACTAAGCCGGTCGAGAAGGATATGCTCACGGGCTGTTACATACTGTGACGGTGAGTTGGTGAATCGGTTCATAAATAGGCTGCATTCTTATATGTGTTAATATGAATAGATGGTTGTATATTTCGGTTTTGTCAGCCCTGGCGGTTACAGTGTGTGGGTGCGGCCGGGGCAGAGCAAAAAGCGATGAGCCCGGGCTCAAAGCCCCTGTTGAATTAGACACAACCATAGGCTCACTTGCAGAGCTTTATGAATTCGGCGCGATACCGGTCAGAGGCTGGGGTATTGTGGCGGGCCTGGCAGGTACCGGCTCAAGTGAATGTCCACCTGCTTTAAGAGATGTGCTGGTAAAATATATCCGGCAGCAAATACCCGACAAGGGCGGAATAGACCCGGACAAATTCATTGACAGCCTGGATACGGCGGTGGTTGAGATTAACGGCGTAATACCAGCTGTCGCTTCAAAAGGTGACCGTTTCGACGCGGAAATTGCCGCCTTTTCCAATACCCAAACGACTTCTCTTGCAGGCGGCAGGCTGTTTAAGGCTGAGCTTAAGGCAGCATCCAGGCTTCAGCGATTTGACCAATATTCGAAAACGTTAGCAATGGCGCAAGGGCCTGTGTTTATTGACAAACTTGGCGACGCTACCGCTGATAAGTTGAGCGGATATGTGTTAGGAGGCGGCGTGGTCGCCAAAGATGTGCAGATTTCGCTGGTTTTGTTCGAGCCGGATTACATGGCGGCAAACGCCATTCGAAATCGATTGGACGAACGTTTCGGCCCAAAAACAGCTAATGCGATTTCTCCGGGCCAGATTCAGCTGACGGTGCCGGAGAGGTTCAAGAAGCAAAAGGACAAATTTCTGACAATGGTAAGATTGTTATACCTTGGGGGAGATGAACAGTCGCAGCGACGCAGGATAGAGACGCTTGTGGCCAGGCTTTCCCGCGGCGAAGACATCATCGCCAGCGAGAACGCATTAAATGCCATAGGCAAAGCAGCGCTCGATGCGCTGGCGCCGCTTCTAAAGGCAAACGATGAAAGGGTTCGTTTCCACGCGGCAAGATGTATGCTTGACATTGGCGACGACAGAGCATTGGGTGTCTTACGCCGAATTGTCGGGGACACAAACTCACCTTACAGAATTGAGGCGATAAGGGCGGTTGGCGCCAGTGCCAGACGCAGCGACGCGATACCGATATTGAGCAGCGTGTTGGGAGAGGAGGATTTCGAGGTGAGATTCGCGTCGTATGAGCAGTTACGCCGGCTGGGCGATATTTCTGTCTCGCAGATGCTCGTGGGCGGAGACTTTTTTGTTGACAGTGTAATTTGCGGTGGTCGCAAGATCATCTTTGTTTCACGCACGGGTATTGGCCGGATAGTTCTGTTCGGAGCGCCAATTTATTGCAAAGAGAATATTTTCGTAGAATCGCCAGGCCGGGACATAGTAATCAATGCGCTTCCGGGTGAAAAATTTGTTTCGGTCATGCGAAAACAGCCGAAGGGGCCGGGGCTGATCGGGCCTTTGAAATCCAGTTTCAAACTGTCAGACATAATACGAAACCTGAGCGAAGTTGCTCCTGCTGAGGACAGACCTCTATTACGGCCCGGTTTGGGAGTTCCATATTCGGATGTAATAGCTCTTTTGAAGCTGATATGCGAAAATGAAGCCGTAAAAGCAGAATTCAGAGCCGGACCGACGCCAGCGGGCGCAATTCTGGAGAAAACAAGAGCCAACAACCGATAACAATAGAAATAGTCGTAAGTGAATGGTTGTCGGGGAATAGTATTTATTAGTTAGAGGGAATGTATCTAAGTGTACGACGTGGACGTTTTTGCATCACAGCAGGGAGGGTAGAGGATGAGGCTGGAAAAAATAGTTCTTAACGGCTTTAAGAGCTTTGCTGATAAAACAGAATTCAACTTCGACCGTGGGATAACTGCGATTGTGGGGCCCAACGGCTGCGGCAAGAGCAATGTGGTTGACGCAGTGAAGTGGGTGCTCGGAGACCAGAGTCCCAAGAGCCTTCGAAGCGGTCACATGTCTGATGTCATTTTCAGCGGCTCAAGCAGCAGAAAACCCAGCGGTATGGCTCAGGTCAGTCTGCACTTCCTCGATGTGGGCGGATTGGGTCTTGAGGTCGAAGAGCTTGAGATTTCACGGCGTTTGTACCGGAGCGGGGAAAGCGGATACCTGATAAACAACAAGGTCTGCCGATTGAAAGATGTCCGCGAATTATTCATGGATACCGGTGTGGGGGTAAGCGCATATTCAATTATTGAGCAGGGCCAAATTGAGCAGCTCTTACATGCCTCGAAAGTTGACCGCAGGGTGATTTTTGAAGAAGCAGCTGGCATCAGCAAATATAAAGCGCACAAAAAGGAAGCGCTTCGCAAACTTGAGCGGACGGAGCAGAATATGCTGCGTGTGGCCGATATTGTCGCCGAGGTGCAAAAGCAGCTCAGAAGCATAAAATACCAGGCGGGCAAGGCGAAGAATTATCTGCGATACAGCGAGCGGCTCAAAGAATTACGGGTGAACTATTCACTGGCCCAATACCATAAAATCATCACACAGAGTGATGAGAAGAACGGTGTTTTGGCCAGGCTGGAGGAAACGTTCAGTTCGGTTGCCGCCGAGGTGGCAAAGAACGACGCGGCGATGAGTGAATTGGGCAAAACCATCATCGAGACCGAGGGCCAGATAAACCGGTGGGACAATTCGCTTGTGGCGGCCAGGAGTAAAATCGAGCAGCAGCTTGAACATATCGAGTTTTTGAAAAGCCGGGGCGAGGAATTGCAGCAGCGAAAGGTAAACGCGGCAGAGCAAATTCGCAGGCTCAGCGACCAGAGCAGCCAGTTTACCGGCCAGCTGGATGAATGCACAGAGCAGCTTGAAGAAAATGAAAAGGTCTTCGAAGCCAAGAACCGACAATTAGTTGAAATAGAAAATCGCCTCAACGCCATAAACACCGATTGTGGGGGTATTGAGGCGGATTTAGCGGATGAGAAATCCGGCATTATCGATATTGTAAGAAGGACCGCCCAACTGCACAACGAAATCCGGAGCATGAGCGCCTACCGTAATAATCTGAACGGTCAAAAGGACCGGCTAAGTGGGAGAGCCAATGCAGCTAAAGCACAGCTGGAGCAGTTACTGACCGAAAAAGCCCAGCATCAGGCGAGATTGGGCGATATTTACAAGGTTATTGCTGAGCTTCAGGAAGGCCTCGGTGCCAAGCGCAAGCAAATGCAGGAGCTTGACGGTACCCAGGCCGATGTTAATCGACAACTGGCTGAGGCCAGAGAATCACGAAGCGGGCTTTTGAGTGAGTTTAAGGTTTTGTCTGATATGGAGGCCAAACGAGAAGGGCTCAGCGATTCTATCAAGGAGATATTGCGGACGCAGGCAGATGGTGCGCAGAACAGGTATGATTATATCGAAGGAATTGTGGCCGATGTCATCAGAGCCGACGCCGAGTATGCAACAGCGGTTGAGGCGGCGCTTGAAGGTAAGACCGACGCGCTGGTGATTAACAGTACGAGCAAATTTTTGGCTGACGACGAGATACGTGAAAAACTTCAAAGCAGAGTCAAGCTGATATGCACCGACAAGATTGAGCCGTTCGTTGATACTCAATATCTGACACAATATCCATCGGTGCTCGGCAGGGTTGTTGAGTTTGTACATTACGACAGTAAGTATGAACGGCTGGCTTGGAAGCTGTTAGGGGATGTCGTTTTGGTGGAGTCGATGGATGCGGCGATTGAGCTTTCACGCAGGTTGGGGCCGAAGTACAGGTTCGTTACAGTTGAGGGGGAGGTTTTCGACGGACAGTACCTAATCAGTGCAGGGCCGGTCGGCAAAGCGGCGGGGCTTATATCGCGCAAAAGCAGACTGAATCAATTGGAAAATGACCTTGCGGGGATTTCGCAGGAAATTCAGCGACTCGAAAATCAGCTTCAGCAGAATAATCGGCAAAGCGGCCATTTGGCGAGGCTGTGTCAGGATTTACGGACGTCCGTTTACGAGGCCAATACCCGGAAGCTGGATATCGAGTCGAGGCAGGCCTTTACAGAGCAGAATATTGAACGCTTAAGCGATGAACAGCCTGTTATAACGAGCGAAATCGAGATGTTGCAGGAACAGATTGGCGAGTCGGTCCAAAAGCAATACGATTCGAAGCAGAAACTGGAGGAGCTGGAAGCAATCAATACCGACAGGACGGGACGTATTGAAGAACTCGAGGCGCAACTGGCCGAGAAGAAGGCCCTAAGCGAAAACAAGGCGGGAACACTAACAGAGTTAAAGGTGCAGATAGGGCAAATTGGTGAGCAGCGAAACTCCATCCGGCAGAGAATAGCGAGTCTGCAGAGCCAGTTGCGGCACGGACGGGGAGCTCTCGAATCGGCGAGGACGGAACTTTCAGGATGTGACGGGCAACTTGCTCAGACCCGGCGGGACATTTTAAGCAGCGAGGCCAAGGTCTCTGAGTTATTTGTGGAAAAAGAAAACGCACAGCGGGTCAGCGCCGAAATGCACGAAAAGGTGGCCGGGCTCCTTGTCGAGCAAAAGCAAACCGAAGAACTTCTCAAACAGAAACGCGCAGAGCAGACAGAGATTGAACAGCAGATGCATCAGGTTCAACTGGAGCTGAGTCAGTTAGCGGTGAAGAAGGAAGACCTGGCGCAGCGGGTGGCTGAAGAACTGCAGATAGATTTGGCTGAGGCTTATGAGGATTTCGAACAGGAAAATGTGGACTGGGATACGGTTCGTCAGGAGATTGCCGAGCTGCGGGGCAAAATCGAACGGTTGGGTAACGTGAAT
>JGI10211J34971_10001046_pt1 | contig 23050 bp, 25 predicted proteins | sample Etolagsediment_FD_34971 | JGI IMG/M metagenome (IMG submission 34971)
TTCTCATTTCAAAATTTTAAAAAATCAATGTCCAATTTTAAAAAATCAATTCAAGAATTAAAAAACAGAAAAAAAAAAAAATTTCTTTAAGTACCAAAAATAATATATTAATATATATTAATATTATTGGCGCATCCAATATTACCTCTGCAAACCCATATTTTATGATCTGCGTGACGTGCTAAACCACCTTTTTGTGACTTTTTTCCACCTTTTGTAAATGGATTTTTAGTTTGTGCTTTGGTTGGCATACCTGTTCCTGTATTCATAGAAACAGTATGTTGTGCTGGAATTAGTGATTTCATCATAGTGATAAAATCAGGTAGTGCACCACCTTTCAAATTTTTACGTGATTTTTTATTGTACCGTTTTCTCATAGTTCTTTTTTTAGCTGTTCTATGCCTAAACATATAATATATTATAAGATATTAATACTCTTTAACAGCTTCATTATAACTTGGTAAATTATCATCATCAGATAAATTAGAATTATCTAAATTATATAGATCAAAATTTGTAATTATTTTATTATTATTATCACTAATATCACTAATATCAATTGTTGATTCTCTAGATCTTATTTCATTATTAACTGCACTTATATTTCTACAATTATTTTCTATATATTTACTACAATAACTTATAGTAAAATATAAAAATAGTATACTAGTAATAGAAACTAAAATATAAAATTCATCACTTGATAATGATTGTATATTTGAGTTATTTTGATAAATTAGTGGAGATGTGTTAATATTTTTCATATTATTTATATTATTAAAATAAGTATAAATAATAATTTACTAATGTAATTGTCTTAATTTTCTCCATTTACCACCAAATCCTTTTACAGTACTTGCATTTTTTCCACCACGACGACGCATTGTGTTTTTTCTAGATTTTTTTACTTTTTTTGTACGTCTACGACGTCCGCCAACTACATTACAACAACCAGCCATATATATATATTATAAGATAATATAACTGATAATATTTTTAATTAATAAAATTAATATATTTTTAAATTTTATATAAAAGATATTATTGGTAATAATATTAGAAAAATTATTTATAAAATTGTTATATTTTAAACAAATTACAAATATTAATGATACAAATTCTCTAAATCTAAAAATAATAAAATCAAAAATATTCCATTTTTCAATATAACTACAATAAATAGAAGAGTTTTTATTAGGAAAATTAAAAAATAAGTTTATGTCATCTAATCCTTTAAATAGTTTATCCCAAATATCTTTGTCATTTTTAGTATATATAGAATGTTTTAAATTATATATATTTATTAGTGATATAAATATAGTTTTAATATCACTTTTATTAAATATATGTGGTAATAATCCATCACAATATTTACCCTTATATTTTAACTTACCATCAATAATAAAAGGAATATAACTAGAACGAATTAATGCATCTATTAATTCTTCACGAGTATTATATTTTGATACTACAGTATGCGTAAGTGTTTCTACATTGTAATATGATATAAAAAGTCTATGATTAACTTTTTTTAAATCACAATCTTTAACTAAATCATTAATTATATAAGGAAAACTTTTTAATATAATATCAGATCTACTTTTATTAAGTAAATATTTATAATATTGAGGAGTATATTTTAGATTATCTGTTAAATACATATAACCTAGAACAGCACCAATACTGCAACCTGATATATAATTTACTTTAGTTATATTTAATTTTTCTAATTGTTTAATATAATAGAGACATCCTGTAGTATAAGCACAATTAAAAGCACCACCATCAAGTACTAAATTTATTTTATCTGGAAAATGTTTTGTATTTATATTTTCAATCATAGAATTAATATAATTATCTAATAATGTATAATGATTATTAGTCATACATTCTAAATATATTAAACTAATATAAAAATATACGAATAATAGTTTAATATATGGATAGACCAGATTGGGATACATATTTTAGTGAGTTAATTAAAATAACAGCAAAAAGATCAACTTGTAAAAAATTACATGTGGGATGTATGTTAGTAAAAGATAATAGAATTGTAGCTCAAGGTTATAATGGATTTATTGCGGGATGTCCTCACCAATCATGTATTCGAGATGGACATGAGGTAGGAACAGTGCACGCAGAACAAAATGCTATTACTGATTGTGCAAAAAGAGGTGTATCATGCAATGAATGCACCGCGTATATAACTCATTATCCTTGTCTAAATTGTGGAAAATTATTATTATCTGCTGGAATAAAAAATATAGTGTATTTAAATAACTACAATAATGATTTATTAGTAGAAGAGTTATTTCAGAGAGTTGGAGGAAAAATTAGACAGAAACAATTGCTAGATAAAATAGAACCAGACCCTTTTACTAATGGATTTAATGATTAATTTTGTAAATAGTGTAATCCTTTAACTAGTAATGTATATAATGAGGCAAATACAACACTATTAAATATATATCCAGATAGTTTTGGACTACCATCTTTATTAAATAGATTAGGTAAAAATGTTAATAAATTTTTTCTAATAAATGGTAGTTGAAATAAGAAATACATAATACCAATTAAAACCGGTAATTGTAAGTTTTGATAAATATATTCTAAATTATCAGCTTGATTTTGTTTTTGTTTTTGTTCTAAAATAATTTTTTCTTTATTTAAAATATTTCCAATATAATCATTTGTTTCTGAGGTGGGCACATAGTCAGGTTTAGTTTGATAGTCTTGTTGCATAGATAATGTTTGTTGAGGTATATCTCGTGAAGGTAAAACAGTTGCTCCTGAAGCCTGAGCCTCTTTTAATGCTGAAGATAATTGAGATGTATAATCAATAGGTGCAACTTGAGAACCATTTTGTTCTCTCTCAGCATTAAGTTGTTGGCCATAATTTTCAACTTTAATATTTTCAGTATTCATATTAGAAGTAGTAGGAGGTTGTGGTGATAAATTATTTTGTATAGGATTTTCAGGAGGATTAGATGATGTGGATGGTAATTGATCTATTTGTGTAGTACCAGACATTATTATATATAAAATTTTTTATATATAATAAGCTTACGCATTTTCTCTAGTAATAGCTAATACTTTTTTATCTGGATTACAAGTACTGTGCTTTTCAGTATAAACATAACATTGATCATTATAGGAAAAAATTTTATTTTTGATTTTTTTCATAGATGGTGCATGAAATACTAAACAATTTCTATCTTTACAAGATTCTCTAAATAAGGTTGCTATACCGAATCCTAAAATAATAGATAATATTACTTTTCCTTTACTACTATTAATAAGTGCTTTAAGTGATGGTGTTTTCATATATATAATATTTATATATTAATTATTAATTTCCTTCTTGAATAGGAATAGTATGTATTTTAGTTTTATCATCAGGACAATTAACTTGTTTTGCAGTAAAATCAAAACAATTTCCTATATGATCTTTATATTGAATATTTTTAATATTATCAGGTGTAGGATATACATAAATAATTGTAGATGCAGACTGATTAATATAGACAAAAAATAAACCAATTGCTAAACTAATAAATAATATTTTAAAATCAATGTATTTTGTTATCATTATATTATAATAATATAATATTAAACAGAAAATGTGATAACTTTATTTTCAGTATCTGGTTTCATAATTTGTAAATCAGATAAAGTATATGATTTTTGTACTAGTTTATAAGTATCATTATCTTTATTATGTATAACTTCTTGTATTTTATATTTTAAAGCCCTAAGTTCTTTATTAATTATAATTATTGTATTTACATATATTTCTAGAGCATCTTTTAAAAATGATTGTTGTCCAGTCTCTTTATAACTATCTATATTATCTTTAAAAATTTTAATATTAGCATATAATTTATCATCTAAAGTATTGATACCAGAAGTATTCTCAGCATTATAAATAGTTTTAATATATTTACTAGTATTATTTTGATATTGTTTAATAATTTTTACTAAATCACCTTTTAATTTTTCAAATTCAGATAGAGTAGTCTCTTGGTTTTTAAATCCAAATAAAAAATTGAGTTTTGTAGTTATTATATCATTTTTATATCGATTTATATCACCATTTTGTGTATTAATAACTTTTAAAATATTATCATATTTAGCCCTTTCTAATTTAATGTCTAATTTACAAGGATTATCTTGATTACCACATTTGGCTAGTAGCATTGTATTATCTTCTTCAAAAATAGTACCTCCAAGTTTACCACAAACAACACATTTGCGTTTAACTTCAGCAAATTTAGTCTTTTTTTCTTCTGGAGAGAGTTTTTTATCATAAATTTCTTTAACTAGTTTATTAATATTAGTATTATATTGGCCTTTTAATTTATAGTATGTAGAAATAGCATCATCAAATTGAACAGTAGTTACAGTTTTAGGCTTTTTAGACATTATATAAATAATATATATAATATTTATATAATGTCTAAAATTTTTAAACAAATATTTTACCATTTATATGGTTTATTTTTTCAGGATGTCCAATAAATAATTATGAAAGTAAAGGAATAAAAATAATGGATATACTAGTAATAATATTAAAACAATTTGGTGTAAATAAAAAAATAGAAGAGAGNGCTAGATATCTATTCTATTTTATACTTATGCTAATAGGATTTTTATCTATTATTAGATTATCAAATATACTAAATAATTGGTAAATCAGTAATTAAATTTTGATTTTCTTTATGTTTCTCATAAGAAATCTTATGTAATTTTTCAAATAGGTATTGTTTTTTTTGATTTTCTTTTATCCTAATTTCTTCTGGAGTTGGTTTGCCTTTATATTTATAATATAATAATAATGATATTGTACCTACAAATAATAATAGTAGTAATAGATTAATAATAATACTTATATATTTATTTTTAAAAGTTCTCACTTCTTTTAATGAATTTTTTATATGAAATTTTGTTGTTAATTCTGTCAAAAGTGGTTTAGAATATTCCATTAATAAAATAAATAATCAAAAAAAATTATAGTTATTATCTATAAATGTCTGAATTNCCAAGTCCAAATAGAGGATTATTACTTTTTGCAGGATTAACTATAGGTTACTTTACAATTCAATATAAAACACAAGAAAAGTATAGTTCTNTANCTATGATNGTTTACTTAATATTATTATTAGTTTTTCAATTTGGAATAAATGTAAATCTAACTAAAATATTATGTGGTGAATCACACGTTAAAACAGCATTTTTTTATACTATGTTTCCTTGGGTATTTATATTTGGTTTACTAAATNTAATGCTAATAATATTTCCAGGATGGTTAAGTCCATTTTCTAATACATTTGGTTATATNNTAGTAAGTACAATGGGANGATTAAATAATGTATTAGGAGAAGTATTAAAGTCTAAAGAACAGANACAAAATAGCGAGTTATCAAAAACTTTAGGGAAAATTTATGATAATCCATCATTATTAATNAATGAAATACCTGATCCAACAGTTGGTTATGAAGAGTTTTGGCACAAATTAGATAAAGGGGGATTATTAAGTAGTAATGCACAAAATTACTATACTAAACTTCAGGATTTAGTAAGACTTAAATTTATTATTTCTAAATTTATTTGGTTTGGATTAACTGGAGCATTAACAGTAGTAACTTCATACAACTATATAATACAATCTCAATGTAGTAGCAGTGTTAAAGAGATGGAAAGACGTCATAGTGAATATCAACAACTAGTTAAAGAGAATAGTGAAAAAGAGATAGAACCAAGAGTATATAGTGATCATGGCCATTAATTATCTAAGATAGCAAAGAATAGTCATATAAATCATTATTGCTAAAATAATTACAAAAAGCCATATAGGAATAATTGTAGAATTGCGTTTACCTAGACCAAAATGACGAATAGATCCTTCTTTAGTAAATAAAAAAGCAGGTTTCATTGTCATAAAAAATATATAAATAATTAAAAAAATAGATATAGTAGTTCCAATAATATGTTTTTTAATAAATGGTTTATACATTATATATTTATAAGAGTTATTTTTATTGTAAAAATAAAAATAAATCAGTTAAATTTATTTAATATTCATCTTGTTGTTCAAAATCATCATATTCAGGTTCATCACCATCTTCACCAGGATAATCATCTAAAGCGTAAGCTTCTTGTTCTATTTGTTCTGTAATTTCTTGATCCATATCAAACTCATCAGCATATATATTTTTATTCATATCATTTATTCCAGTTTTCATAGCTAATTTTTTATCTCGAATTAATTCTTTTTCTGCTTGTTCACGTTCTTCATCATAGGTTTCTTGTACATATTGTGTTAATCCTTTTTGTAAACCTTTGCTCCATTTTTCAAGTTTTTGATTTTTAAATATATTTTCTACTTCTCTCTCTTCATCAGTTAAACCTTTAAGATAATCAGTAATATCTCGCTTTTCTCTCTCTTTTGATATTAATATTTTATCCATTATACTATCTTTATTGTAATCTATATTTTTTTTATGTTGACATATTATTTCCATAATGTGTGCTATATATTTTGCAACACTTTCCATTTTCTCTATTTTAGCTCCAGCAATAGTTGCTTGTGCAATATATGTTTGTGTGGAAATTTCAGGTACAGGTGTTTCTTGTTTTAATGTCCCACTTGCAAGAGTTTGTTCTACTTCTTCATCAGCTTGTTTAGGAGTCTCTTCTTGAACTGATAAAACTTCTTCTGGTGTAGCAAATTGTTGAGTTAGTTTACTTAAATCAATGTATATTTCAAGTNTTTTATAAAAATAANATTTATAAAGTAGTAATACAAGTCTAGAATCAAATACNGANNNTGTAGTATCNGAATCAAATGTTATAGAAGCAAAAAAAGGTGTAGTATTAGCTAGTTTTAAAATATTAGTGCATTTAGACTTAATAATTTTAAGTATATTAATTAATTCTGAATCATCATATAGTGGTTTTAGATTTTTATAATAATTATTGATAATTTCTCGAATATCAGTTTCGTGTCGTCTAGATAAATTCCAGTGTTTTGGTATTTTAGTCTCTTGATAATTAATTTTATTTAAAATAATATTTGGAAAAATATTAACAGTATTATTAATTATATTTTTAATAAAATTTATAGTTTTAAAAGTAGTTTCATCTTCTGAGGTTACAAGTATATTATCTCCTATTTCTAAAAATTTATTAATATTTTCTAGACAGCTTGATAATGATGCAAATTTACTCTTAGATAATCCAGCATTTGATTTAATAAAAATATTAATTTTATCTAATAATTTAGTATTTTCGGCATCTAAGAAATTTTTAATTTTTCTACTAGAAGAGTTTGCAGTTTCATCTTTTAAAGAATATCTATCAATTAGGTCTATTAAATCATTTACTAATAGTTCGGGTATATTTTCATCAGGATTATCTTTTAGACTAATTAAAGTATCATTAAATGTTTGAACCATATTAGGATAAGTTAGAGTAAGATCAATTTTAATAGTATTTTTTAAGTTGACAATTGTTAATAATTGTTGAAATAATTCTTCACTATAATTAATTCCATCACTTTTTAATATTTCAATCTGTTCACTAATTGATTGTGTCGGTTGAATCAATTGAGAAGAAAGTCCACAAGCATCTTGAATATCACTGTTTAAACTAAGTGTTTTATTTTTACAAAATACAATAAATGCTTGATAAATAGTATCTGTTGAAAATGTTTTTGGTAATTCAGGATAATAATATCTAGAATCTCTTGGGTCAAATAAGATTGGAGCATTAGAAGCTCGATATATATCATATAACATATCTGATAAACTAGTAACAATATTGTTATTTTGTATTAGTGTAGAGTTGTTATCTGTAAAATATTTATAGACATCAGTAGAGAGAGAATCGCAACAAGTATTTTCTAAAAAGACTACTCCAGATTTGCTATTTATTAAAGGAGATTGTTTTTCAACTACTTTTTTAATAATTTCTTGAATAGATAAACCAAATTTAATTATTTTTGTTTTAATAATATTTATTTGATCTTGTTGCATATAACTACCGGTTTTAATATTTTTAGCAAGTAGATTAGTAAAACCTTCTGCAAGTGGATATGCTTTTATAGAAAATGGTAGTAATGGTGGGAAAAATCCTTGTAATTTATCAATAGCTAATATATCTAATTTAATATCTTTTCGTTTTGTTTTGTTATATTGACGTTTTTCAGCAATTTTGAGTTTTACAGATGGATTTTTTAAAATTTTAAATTTATCACCATCAAGTAAATTTTTTATTTGAGAGATAATCTTCTCTTCTTTAAGATTATAAATAGCTGACCAAGGATACTCATTATTTCTCATTTTTCTTGCAATACAAGCAATATATGTAATAGCAGTCATATCATCTCCAAATATAGGATATCCTTCAAATGATTTAATACAATTAGGAAATGTTTTTCTGGTTTCAATACTTGGAATATTAGTCTGTATAGCAATAGATATAAAAATAAATGTAAGTATTATTAATGGTCTACCAACTTGGTCTTCGTAGCTAGCAATGGTTTTTTTAGCTTTTTGAGCAGCAGTAGTCATTTTTTGGTATTGTTGTTCAGTAGGTGCTAGTTGTTTATGTAATAAAATGACATTATCTATAATAAAATTATACTGATCTTTAATATTAATTCCCATTCCACTTGGACCAGTAATAGCATTAATTATATTAGAAACTAATCTAGCTTCAGTGCTTAAAACTTTTTCAGTAGTTTTTGAAGTATCATCAGCTAATTCTAAGACATGATCACCTAGATCTTTTTCCATTTTCTCTCTAGTTTTTAATTTAAAACCTTCTTCTGTAAATCCTTCTTCAGTATCAAATTCTATTTTTTTAATAAAATAACCACTATGTTTGTCTACAAATGAATCGCCATCATCACTAATAGTTCCTTGATTTGTTGCAATTACATCTAACTCGTAGAGATAGTCACCACCAGAAATAAATCGATTAGCTAAAGTACTAATAAATAGTGGTAACAATTTAGTACTAGTTTTAATACAATATAACCAATATTGATCTTCATAATCAAAAGCCGGTCTAGTAAATAATATAACAAATTTTTGTATAAAATGTTGGCGTTTAACAAAATCTTCTTGTCCAAGTATAATATCACGTAGATTTTCATAAGGAGAAGCTTGTGCTAACTCAGGTTCTTCACTTAATAAATCACCGATTTCTCTCTTTAATGTATCATATTTGTAAAAATTTTTAATTTTATAACGTTTTAATAGTTTAATTCTAATTATACTTTTTTCTAATACAGTATCTATCTCTCTTCTGATCTTTTCAGCTTGTTTGTCGTATGTATCATCAAATTCTTTATATATTTGTTGTAATACAGTTTCATTTAGATTTGATTCGGCTATATTTAAAGTATTACAACCATTATTATCAGAAATACATTGATTTTGTAGATTACAAAATAATTTATTATCTTTAATTTCTACATTAGTTCCTAGATCACTAATAACCCAATTATTATCTTGTCTTACGAAATATTGAGGTTCTTGATCCATGATAGTGAGTAAAGCATAATCACCATTTTCGACAAGTGTTTGTCGATTTATAATATTATTAGCTTGTATTTTAGCCTGTTCTATAGTAATGGATTTATTATCAATTAATTTTTCGGATAATATTTGTAGTTGTTCTTCTCTCGGCAATGATTTTTGTTCACTGGTTAATTTATCTATAAATTTATAATCAGTTTTATCATATTCTGGGTCAACATATATATCTTTACTATTATCAGATTCGAGTGATTCAAGTGTATTATATTTTTTAGTAATAGTTTTGCAATCATTGGTTTCTCTATTTTTGTTGATAATAGATTGTTGATATTTTTCAACAAATTCTTCTAGAAGATTATCAGTTTGTAAGTCTAAATTAATTCTTACAAGTGCAATTGTAAATAATTCGCCATTATCAATATTATATATTTTAGTAAATAATTCAGTATCAGTAAATGTAGATTCTAAATTATATGATTCCATAACAATAGTATTTAGTGCTTTGTTTTTTTCTAAAACTTGAAACCATTTACTAGGAATTTGTTTAGTATACTGTTTATTAGAATAGATATTATAAGATCTAATATTATCTGCAAGTCTATTTTTGTAATCACTAATATTGTTGGTTATGAAAAGATTTAATTTTTCAAAAAAATTAAAATTAACATCTGGAAAATAGATATAGAATAGCTCTAATTCTTTAACAATCGAATATATAGATAATACATTTTTAGATAATGTTTTGATAATGTTAAAACATTGAGAATTGGTTGGTAATATTTGATTTAGAAATTTTAGATATGTAGCTGGATTAGTGGAATCGTTATAGAGTGTTTCATCGAGAGAATATTGTTGTATATTTTGAAATAAGTCTTGTCGCATTTGGTTAACAACATCAATATCATCTTCTAATTCACTAATAGGTTGTGTTCTATCAATTAGAGTATCTATAGTAGTAGATTGATTAATTTGTGTATTATCATTTATGTATTTCCAATAATATAAGTAATTTTTATCAAGTAATGATTTTTCTAGAATATTAGTAGTGGGTAAATTAATTTTAGAAAATAAAAGAAAGGGTATAGTAAGTATAATAATAGAATTAAGAGTGATAACATCAGGATTAGCTAAGTCAGATTGGTTTGGTAAATATTTAAGTGCTTTAGTATAGGTTTCAAATAAGAATTTTTTACGTTTTATTATTTCGTAATCTTTACCGATTTCTGCAACATAAGACTCATTATCATCAAGATTATTAACAATAGATAATATATTTTTAGAAACAGAGTGAGAGATAATACTATTTGTAGGGTCAACAGTTTCTTGAAATGGTGTATAAATTTCATTAAGTTTGTTAATATAATTATAATAATTATTATCATCGGTAATTTGTTGTCCTTTTAAGAATTCAGAAAAAAGATCATCTTCTTCAACTACAACAGTGCTTAAATTTAAGTTATTAATAGTAGTAGAACCTAATTCATCAACAACAGTTTTATCAATATTATACAATTTTTTTCTATTAATTGAAACAGGAATAAGCCATAGTAGATTTTCTTGAAATTCAGAAAGTAATTTTGCAAGTGGTTTATAATTATTACTAATTTTGTCAGGTTTATTAGCATTACCATTTTTATCAAAAATAGAGTAATTACTATGTAATTGAACAAATCGTTCAATCATAGTGTGTATTTCATTAAGTTTACTATTTGTACGTTTATCGGTGGGTACAGTTCCAAGTAATTCATCTAAAAGATCGTCTGTTTGTTGTTCCATACTATATCTTTTTTCTTCATCGGGTACATCAACAAAAATAGTAATTTCTTCTAAATCTTCACCTAACTCAATTTGATTACCTTCTAAAATAGCCTCTTTAAGTTTTTGTTCTATAATTTCAGGAGCGGCATCTTCTAAATCAATACCTGATTCTTGTAATAGTGAAGTACTAGGCAATTCTGGCATATCTTCATCTGCTTGTTCTACTAAAGTTTCGAAAGGTGTTTCAGAAATGGGTTCAGGTTCAGGTTCAGGTTCTAGTAGAGAGTCAGAAACAGATTCTGGATTATTAATTATAGTAATTTTATCAATAGAAAAATCTTCGGGTATACCTTGATATGCAAAATCGATATAGATAATATTATTATCTGGATAGGTTTTAATTTCAATCATATCTTCTTCTAAATTAGTTATTAAACCTTTAATAATTAGAGTGTCGCTAGTTTTAAAAGTTATTTCTACCCATACTCCAGGTACTAAATTGTGTTGACGTGCATAACTAGAAGAGTCGGCACGACTTAATAATTCAATTTGTTGAATAGATGGGTCAGATAGTTCTCCATCAATTATATCAATTTCAGTTGATTCTTGATTGTCAATATTAATAAGTAATAATTTTTGTTGATTTATAAATTCAATATAAAATTGTTGTAAATTTAAATTAGGATTATCAGGTGCAATAATTTGAATAATATCTCCTAATTGAATATTAATTTTTTCTGTAGGTGTGTCTACCATTACCTTATATTTATAGTAGAAATTATTATGTATAACGAAATGAAATTAAAGATAAATTAGATATATTATCTAAATGGCTGCATTAGAGCAACCAACAATAAGATATGATTTAAGAAATATTAGAGATGATATTGAAGATATCATAAATAATCCAACAAAAGATAGTATTGAAAAAGATAATAAATTTCAATATAAACAGTGGTTACATGATGGTAAATGTTATAATATTCTAAAATATAATAAACAATTTTTAGAATTTAATCCAAATATTGGATTGTGTAGATCACTTATTTTTAGTAATGGTAAAGTAAATGTATTTTCGCCGCCAAAATATGTTAATTTTAATAAGTTTGTGACATTATATAATGAATCTCAATGTTTTGGAGAGCAGATTATTGAGGGAACAATGATTAATGTATTTTATGATAATAGTCTAAATAAATGGGAAATTGCAACAAAAACAAGTGTAGGTGGAAAAATTAGATATTTTAGTGAACAAAAAAATTTTGATATTTTATTTAGTGAGGTATGTGAAAAATTAGGGGTAGATTTAAATGAGTTTGATAAAAAATATATGTATTCATTTGTGATGCAACATCCAGAAAATCGAATAGTAATTCCGATTGAGCAGATGACATTATATTTAGTTTCTATTTATGAAATAGATGGTTTATTAGTAAATGAGATTCAGAGAGAGAAATATGGTACATTAAATTTAGACCATGTGTTTAATAAATTATGGTTTCCATATAGATTTTACATAGACTCTTTTGAGAATTTATGTAATAATTTTGGGAGTATGAATTGTAATTTTAATAATATTGGTGTAATGATTAAAAGTTATGATGGTTGTAGAAGTAAAATTATAGCACCTTCATATAAATATATAAAAGATTTACGAGGAAATTATAGTAAATTACAATTTCATTATCTAAGTCTAAGACGTGATAATAAAGTAAAAGAATATTTAAGATATTTTCCAGAGTCGGGTAAAAAATTTTCTGAATTTAGAAATCATATTCATAGTTTTACAGATACATTATTTAAGAATTATGTAAGTTGTTATATTAAAAAAGAATATCCGCTATTAGAGTATCCTGAGAATTTTAGAACCCATATGTTTAATATTCATCAGAAGTATTTAGAGATGCGTGAAAGTGGACAATATATCAGTAAGCAAATTGTTGTAGAATATGTTAATAGCCTGGATCCATCATTACTAATGTATTCATTAAATTATTCGCTAAGAGAGTTAGGTAAGCAGTTATCAAATAGTAATTAAATAATATCAAATAATATTAATTAATAGATATAATAATTAATATTACTTATCTACTTTGCTAGTAGAAGTTTTAGTTTTTGGTTTACTAATAGTCATAGGTTTTTTTGATGGTTTAGATGGTGGTTGTACGCTAGGTTGTACGCTAGGTTGTACGCTAGGTTCTACGCTAGGTTCTATGCTAGGTTGTACGCTAGGTTCTATGCTAGGTTGTACGCTAGGTGGTGGTAAAGTAGCTAGAGGTATAGATGCTTTAATAGCAAATGCTTCATCTTGACTTAGTTCGCCGAAATGTGGTAATAATTTATTAAAATAAACAATTGCAAAATCAATACTATTAGTTAGATAAGAAACAATAGTTGTTTTATCAACTTCGGTTGAAAATGCAATTCGAATAATGCTTTTATCTAAATGTGGATGTGGTTTACTAAATCCACAGAAAGTAAGTGTTTTATTGCCAATATAATATAGTTGATATAGAGAATATTCAATTACTTTACCAATAGTAAAGTCTTCATTATTAAGAGTAATATCAAAAGAGTTTTCAATAGTATTTTCACTTGGATTAATTAAATTATTTGAGGTAGAATATATTTCTTTAAGTTTAAATAATTTTTCAATAATAATTTTGACAGCTTTTACAACAATTTCAGTATTAGTAAAAACACCAAGAGTTTTAATTTTAAAATCAAAACTATCAGGAACATAGATACGCTTAGCATCAAGATTTAACCAGTCCGTTAGATGATATTTAATATCTTCATCACTAGTATATTTTGTTTGTAATTCTTCTAATTTAGTTTGCTTAGCTTGATCAATGGCATATAGGTCAGGCGTATTTCCATAAGCACAAGTAGATACAACATTAAAAGAGCCATTTTCTTTAGCAGTACCAATAGTAAATTTAGCAGTTAATTTGATATGTTCTCCTTGGTGATCTTCAGAATAGGCAGGTTTTAATCTGCAAAAATCAATAAATTGATTAGATATAGGATTAGGTGGAAATATTTCACTTAGATTGCTATCAGATAAATATTTATCAGTTTTTAGATTTTTAATTTTAAAATCAGCAGTAGTAACATATATCATTTGATCATACGTATTTTTAACATCAATTTCTAAAAGATAATCTTCAAGATTAATAGCTAAATCTTTAATATAGATAGGTATGCAAGATAATCTCTGTTTTAAGATTTCATTATTAAATCTAGTAGTATTAATTTCAAAATTAGCATCATTTTTTTCATAAGGGAAAGTACGAATTACAATAGTTGGAATATCTGATAGAATAGTACGACGTAATGCATTAGCAAAACTAACATTAGTATTACTAAGAGTAAATTTAAGAATATTATCTTGTTCATTCATATCCATAACAGAAGGTTCCATTTTATTATATATTATAAATAATAAATTATTAAATCAATTTTTAGTAAAATAAGTTAAAAAAAATAATTAATCTATTATAAATAATGAGTTATATATTATATTATAGTAATTATTGTAATAATAGTTCCCAAATTATTCAAAAACTAGCGAGCTCTCAAGTAAAAAATGATATACATTTTATTTCAATTGATGATAGAGTAAAACGACCAGATGGATCAATATATGTTAAATTAAAAAATCAACAAGAGATAGTTTTACCACATACAGTTGATAAAGTTCCAGCATTATTATTATTAAATAGAGGAAATCAAGTAGTATTTGGAAATCAAATATTAGAACATTTACAACCAGTAAGAACAGGAGTTCAAGAGAGAATGGTAAATAGAGAACCAATGGCATTTTCATTTAATGATATGAATAGTTGTGGAGTAACATCAGATAACTTTAGTTTTTTAGATCAAACAATAGATGATTTATCAGCAAAAGGACAAGGAGGAATGCGACAATTAAGAAACAATGTAACTTGGGAATCAGTTGATAATATAGAAACACCACCAGATGATTATGTTCCAAATAAAGTAGGAGAAGTATCAATGGAACAATTACAACAACAAAGAGCCCAATCTTTAAAACAATAAAACAAATATAAAGAATTTTTATTTAATATATAAAATGAATAAATCAGATATTCTTAGTGGATTTAATAATCATTTAAATGAATTATTAGAATCATTAATTGAAATTTTACCAGATAATAAAGAATTAAAAACAGCTCTAGCATCTCTAGTTACAATAAGAAAAGCTAACCCAAAATTAATTATTATGGGTTGGAAACACTATGTATTAGATAAATATGAAGAAAATATAATGTCAGGTAATTTAGAGTATTTTTTAGAAAAAGATTATTCTGATGATGTAAAAGATACAGGTGATGCAGCAAATATTCTAGATAAAATTATTGTAATTAAAAACACGATGAAAGGGTTAGACAAAGTAAATTTAGATAAAACAGTTTCGTATTTACAAAATTTAACAAAATTATGTAAAGTTTATTATTTACAACAATAAATATTTAATATATTTAAATATAATGTATTAAATATTTAATATTATGGTAGAAATTAGTGAATCAGATAATTTACCAGATGATAATAGTGAGATAAATATATCTCAAGATTTTGTCAAAGTAGTTTGTGATTTAACTCAAGATTTAATGACAACATTTTCAGATATTTTAGAAAAGACAGAAAATCCGATTAGAGAGATATCTAAGAATATAGAAGAAGATGGTGATGGGGTAGATAGATTAATAAAAGTAATCTATTTACATTGTAGAAATACTTTTCCTCAGTATTTTTTTGATATTTTGTATGAAAATAATGATATATTTGTAAATAATAGAGAATTATTTTTACTTCCAAATATAGATTTTGTAGAATTATGGAAAACAGATATTACAGATACAACTAGAGCAACAATTTGGAAATATTTACAATTAATATTATTTACAGTAGTAGCAGATGTAAATACAGGAGAATCTTTTGGTGACACAGCAAAATTATTTGAAGCAATTAATACTGATGAATTTAAACAAAAGATAGAAGCTTCTTTACAAGAAATGGAAGCAATTTTTAAAGAAAAAAAAGAAGTTGAAGAGGGAGATGATAATAATGAAAGTGGTATTCCAATGGATTTACCAAATGCAGAACAGTTACATGATCATATAAATAAAATGATGGGTGGTAAAATCGGGTGTTTAGCAAAAGAGATAGCAGAAGAAGAGACAGCAGGTGAATTAGATATAGATATGGAGGATGCATCATCTGTAAATGATGTATTTAACAAATTATTTAAAAATCCAACAAAACTTATGAATTTAGTTAAGAATGTTGGAACAAAATTAGATTCGAGAATTAAAAGTGGAGAGATAAAAGAGACAGAATTATTGCAAGAGGCATCAGAATTTGTTGCAAATATGAAAAATATGCCAGGTATGGGAAATTTAGAATCTTTATTTTCAAAAATGGGTGTACCAGGAATGGGTGGAGGTGCAAAAATGGATGTAGGAGCAATGAGTCGCAAAATGGAACAAAATTTAAAGAATGCAAAAATGAAAGAGAGAATGCGTAACAAATTAGAGAAGAAGAAAAATGAAACAAGTCTATGTGATACAAAACAATTAGAAGGAACTCTAGTAGATAAAGGTATGACTGATCTAGGAATGCAAGAATTATTATATTCATTAGGTGAACAAGCTGAAAAAACTCCTGTAGAAAATAAACCAAAAAATAAAAATAAAAAAAAGAAAAAGCGGCCAGTTGTTACAGTTGAACCAGTAAAAACAGAAAATAGTGTGGATATAAATTAGATTCTAAATAAAATAATAAAGAATATATATAATAATGACTACATCAGTTTGGTTAAATGATCCCAGAATATTATTAAGAAAAGATAAAATTATGGAAATATGGCCTAGTCAAGATATGACAGCAGAAGAAAAAGTAAATGCTATATCTAGATTAGTTATAATTTTAGTAATTATAGGTTTTTTATTGACCTTGAAGGTAAATATATTTTTATTAGGTGCAGCCACTTTAGGAATAGTATATTTATTGTATTATTTTCAGAATAGAAGTGTAAATAAATACAAAGAAAAATTTTCAAATAAGCTGTCTGGAGTGTATCCTTTGTTAACAGATCCTAATATGTATAATATGAATAAAAATCTATTTCATAAACCTACTCAAGCGAATCCATTGATGAATGTTACTTTACCTGAAATATATTATGATCCAAAAAGAAAACCTGCTGCACCATCATTTATGCCAGAAGTTGAATCTCAAATCAATAAGTCAGTAAAAGAATTTGTAACAGAACCATTTGATGATCCAAAAATTAAAGATAAATTATTTGCTGATTTAGGCGATGAATTAACTTTTAATCGGTCAATGTTACAATATAATGCTATGCCAAATACTCAAGTTCCAAATGATCAAGCAGCATTTAAAGAGTATTTATATGGAAATATGATTTCAGGAAAAGAAGGAAATCCTTTGGCTTTAGAACGTAATCATGGAGGAGCATATGATTTTACGAATCCTTGAGATAAAATATAATATAGAATAATATTATAGAATGAATTTCTCTACTGTAATTGATAGATTATTTGATGGGACATCTAGAATAGGTAATGATGCCTGTGATTTAACTAATAGAAATAAAGAAAATATTGCAGCAGCAGACTATATGCTAGAAAATTTTGCAACACTAAGTCCTTTTAATAATGCTTTAAACTTAGCTTTTAATCAGCCAAATATAATTTTACAAGGTAGTCCAAAAGGAGGATTTAATAGTGACTATGTTGATGCAAACAATGTATTAACATTTGGACAAGGAGCAAATATGAGAGAGAGAGGTTTAATACAACAGAGAATGTTTAATGCAGTGCCATATTTAGGGAAAGGGCCTGCGAATACTCCTTTAGAAAATACATTAAGAGGTGGTGCTTATAATTTAAAATTAAAAAGTTTAGATCCAACATCAGAAGTAACTAATTATAATCTTACTTATACACCTTTAATTCCTTCAGTAGAAGCAACTGTTACAAATCCAGTTAACTATGTTGAAACAGCTGCAAATGAAGATTGGGTAAGAGGAGGTGTTCCATCAAGACTTTTAACAAGAGGTGAAGATAATTAATTTAATTAAATTTTAATATATAAATATAAAATAATTTATATATTAATATGTCGAAAATAGCATTAATAACAGGAATTACAGGACAAGATGGATCATATTTATCAGAATTACTAATTGAAAAACAGTATAAAGTTTATGGTATAGTTAGACGTAATTCAGAATTATTTAATTATTCTAGACTTTCACATATTCGAGATAGTTTAAATCTAATTTATGGTGATTTAACTGATAGTTTATCATTAAGCAATATACTTAATATAATATTAACTAATAATAAAGATTTTAGTGTATTAGAAATATATAATTTAGGTGCACAAAGTCATGTACATATATCGTTTGAAATACCAGAATATACAGTCCAAGTAGATGGTATTGGTGTATTAAAATTATTGGAATGTGTAAGACAGTTAGATAAAAAAGATAGAGATAAAATACGATTTTATCAAGCAGGAACTAGTGAAATGTTTGGAGAAGTATTACAAATACCACAAAATGAAATGACGCCATTTAATCCACAATCACCATATGCATCGGCAAAAGTCTATAGTCATTATATTGTAAAAAATTATAGAGAAAGTTATAATTTATTTGCGTGTAATGGTGTTTTATTTAATCATGAGACACTAGCTGGTTTTATGCCTGTTATTTTTAAACAAAATAATATAATTAATATTAAACCAATATGCGAGGTTGTTAAAAATCATACAAAATATGATTCAATATTAGTTGATGAAAAAATAAATCATTACCAGGAAGGTGAAGTAGAAACAGAATTATTTATTTGGGATAATAATGATTGGACTAAAGTAAAATTTGCATCCGGATATCCACATGATCAAAAAGATAATAAAAATCCACGATTTATTATTTCTAAAAATGCATCATATATGATAACTTCAAATCATGTGGCAATTATGGAAGATGATAGTGAAGTAGAATGTAAAAATTTAAAATTAGGAGATAAATTAAAATTAGTAAAATTTCCCAAAATAAACGATTATGATAATATCAATAAATCATTATATAAATTTAATAAACCAGTAATAAGTAATATTGAATGTTGTTATTGTAATCATATTTTTGCAAGAAAATCAAATTATGATAAACATATTGATAAATGTAAAATAAATAGAGAATTTTATAATAATAAAATAAATATATATGAAGCAGAGTTTTTAGGATTAATAGTTGGCGATGGTTCTTTTGGTAACAATGTTAGATTTACTAATAAATCAAAAGAAATACATAATTATGTAATAGATTTATGGGAAAAAATTGGAAAATTTAATAATAAAGAATGTACATATCGTATTTCTGAAATTCGCAGTGGATTTAATCCAAATGAAATAATTTTTCAATTAAATTTAAATGGTTTTAATGATTTTTTTAAAAAGTATGAAATATATAATGAAGATAAAACAAAGCGTGTTCCTGTTATAATTTTAAATTCTCCACAAAATATTCAAGAAAAATTTTTAGAAGGATATAATAAAGCTGATGGATTAAAATCTAATAAATGCGTTTATAAATTTAAAAATTTTAAAACAAATTCGGCTACGTTAGCACAAGGATTAATTTATTTATTAGAAAATACTACTGGGCAAAAATATAATATAAATGTTGAAAGTATATTTAAATTTAATAAACATAGATTGTATTATAGTATTAATGTATTGAGTAATACTAGATATTCACTAGATAAAACAAAAGAAAAATCAGAACTAATAAAAGAAATGCATTCTTCAAATATTAGCCAACGTGAAATTCATAGAAGAATAAACATTACTCGTAGTTTAATTAGAAAAGTTGTAAATACTGGTTATGAAGGTGGATTAAATCATNATAATTCTAAACAAGATAATGAAATAAAAAAAATCATAAATATGGATAATTATAATGGATGGTTTTATGATTTAGAAACAGAAAGTGGCAAGTTTCAAGCTGGTATAGGTAAAGGAAGGATTCATAATTCACCAAGAAGAGGTGAAAATTTTGTAACAAAAAAAATTATAAATTATGTAAAAAAGGTAAGAGATTCTACTGATAATGGTGAAATATTAACATTAGGTAATATAAATTCTAAACGAGATTGGGGTCATGCAAAAGACTATGTAATGGCAATGTGGTTAATGTTACAACAAGATAAACCAGATGATTATGTAATTGGTATGGGTGAAACATATACAATTCGGAGTTTTGTAGAAAAAGCATTCAAAAAAATAGATGTAGATATTGAATGGAGTGGTAAAGATTTAGATGAAGTAGGAATTGATAAAAAGACTAGAAAAATTTTAGTTAATATTAGTGAAAAATATTTTCGACCAAATGAAGTTGATATTTTGTTAAGTGATAGTCAGAAGGCTAGAGAAAAACTTAAATGGAAACCAGAATATGATAGTTTAGATAAGTTAATAGATAGTATGTTAACTTAAACCTAATCTTATATTTAAATAGAATGGAATATATAACAGATTTTGTGTGTACATATCATTTGATAGAAGATTTAGACGATTCAGATATGTTATATAAAACACAGTTAATGCAGGCATTTATACAAGATATATCAAATTCAGAAATTAATATAGATAGTGCATTTGATAAAATAGATAAACAGACAGAAATACTTTTTAAAAAATATAATACTAATAAGTTAGTTATAATGTTAATGGATAAATATCCAAATTATGATCGAGAAATACAATTTCAGATGTGTTTTAGTTATTATAGCTTTTATGTAATGCATAAAATTTTGTGTGGAATTATTAATGATAATTTAGATGAAGATATATGTAAAAATTTAATTAATAAATTAAATATAAATTAATATATATATTAATGCTTTGTGAAAATATACCAGGTAAGGATCCAAGATATTGTTGGGAAAGAGGATGTACAAGTGATAGAAATAGTCAAGCAAATTATTGTTTAGAACAAAAAGCAAGAGCACAGTTAATGGATCGTAGAATGTTTTATTATGGACCAAATGGGCAGGCATTTAATCCAGCATTTCCTGAATTTACAAGACAAGGTAGAATGCCAGCAAATAATTTTTCATTTAATGCAGTAGATATTGAATCATCACTATTTAATATAGGAGTTTGTAATTTAGTAGAACCAAAACCAGCGATTGTGCCTAGATTTAAAGAGGCGTTACCTCAAGTAGCTTTTTTTGAGAGACCAAAATTAGTAAAACAAGAACCATTTGTTTCAGTATTAGATCAAAGACCGTGGCCTATTTGTCAAAATTATTCTTAATTTATTATTTTAAATTAAAAAATAATAAATATTATATATAAATGGCTTTTAGTAGAGATGATAATGCCAAAACAAGATGTAATTTAAATGCTTATAATAATCAATTAGGTTATATGTTAAATGTTCCAGGAAATGGAGTTCATCCAGACTATTTTGTGGATCCTCAGATTAGATTACAAAAATTTGGTGCAAATTTATCAGCAAATGTAGTAGATATAAATAGTAAATTATTAGGAATAGATAGACAATTAGACAGAGACCATTATGTTCCAAATACTAGAGATCCTTATTTTAATCCAGTATATAAACGTTTTGTATATCCAACAGTAGATAATGCAATAACAGATCAACCTAGAACAATAAATCCAGCGTGGGAATTAAGAGGTTTAGAGAGAACAAATTGGGATTATCCTTTAATTAATCATCAAGAACATACAGAAATGATGTTTGCAAATAACATAAATTCAAGACAACAAGAAAAAGATATATTTAGAAATAGATGTGGTATGTAAATGCTATATGTAATTATATATAAAAAATATTATAGTTTATATATAATGGCTGAAGTAGCACTACCAATTTTAGCTCTAGGTGGTTTATATATATATTCAAATACTAGTGATAAAGATAAAAAACGAGATAATTTTACTAATATGGGTGTAACACAACATGCTAATAGCAATAGTTTAAGTAATTTACCAAATACAAATGTAATAAATAAAAATTTTCCAAAACAAAATCAACCAATTGATAGAAAGAATGAAAATTATGTAAGAAAATATTTAAATCCAAATCAAACAACTGACAAATTTTTTAATCAAAATGTATCAAAAAGATTATTAGATCCAAATATAGCAAATCAAGAATTTGAAAGTATTAATGGAGAATGTTTTACAGCAAAAGACTTTACACATAATAATATGGTTCCTTTTTTTGGGTCAAATGTTACCCAACCTAATGCAAATAGAACAAATTATAGTATATTAGATACAACAGCAGGTGCAGGAAGTGAAATTATCAGAAAAGTTGAATCAGCACCACTTTTTAAGCCAGAAGATAATGTTCAATTAGCACACGGTGCACCATTACAAACAGACTTTATGCAATCTAGACAAATGCCTGCAACACGTATAGCGAATGTTTTACCATGGGAACAACAAAAAGTAGCTCCAGGTTTAGGTTTAGGATATACAACTGAAGGATCAGGAGGTTTTAATTCTGGTATGACAGATAGACAATCTTGGTTACCGCCTACAGTAGATGATTTAAGAAGTAAAACAAATCCTAGAGTAACTTATAATTTAGCAGGACACGAAGGTGCAGCTGTATCAGAAGTAAAAAATATGGGATCAATTGGTCAAATGGAAAGACA
>JGI10211J34971_10001047_pt1 | contig 23041 bp, 17 predicted proteins | sample Etolagsediment_FD_34971 | JGI IMG/M metagenome (IMG submission 34971)
AAGTCGGCCTTCAGATGATTTCGAGAAAACGCCGAGATCAGATTGAAAAACACTCCCGGCCTGAAAGGGTTCGCATGGCGCTGGAAGAGCTGGGGCCCACATTTATCAAACTGGGACAGATTCTCTCGACGCGACCGGATCTGGTCCCCCTGGAATACTCCCACGAATTGAGCAAACTTCAGGATAATGTGCCGCCTTTCTCCTATGAAGAAGTCAAAACCATTATCACCCAGGAGCTCGGAAACACGCCCGAGGAGCTGTTTGACCTTTTTGAACCTGAACCGCTTGCCGCCGCATCCATTGGGCAGGTTCACCGGGCACGGCTGCCCGGCGGTGACGAAGTGGTGGTGAAAGTCCAGAGGCCCGGCATCCGCAAAACGGTTGAAGTGGACCTGGAAATTCTGCTTCATCTGGCATCACTCATGGAACGGCATGTGGAAGAGATGGTGGTCCAACGTCCCACCCGCATCGTGGAGGAGTTTGCGCGAAGTCTGGAAAAAGAAATCGATTATACCATTGAAGCCTACCATACGGAGCGTTTTTCACGGCAGTTTTTGGGAGATCATACGGTCTATGTGCCGACGGTTTATCGAGAGTTCAATTCTTCCCGTGTTTTGACCGTCGAGTATGTGGATGGCATCAAAGTTACCCATATTGAAGCGCTCAAAAAGGAGGGATGCAACCTGAAAACGCTGGCTGAAAATGGTGCCGATCTGGTCATGAAACAGATTTTTGTTCATGGCTTTTTCCATGCGGATCCCCATCCCGGGAATATCTTTATCCTTTCAAACGATGTCATCTGTTTCTTAGATTTCGGTATGATGGGTCGTATTCATAAGGATGAGCGTGAGGATTTTACGGATTTCGTTACCAGCCTTGCGACTAAAAATGAGCGAAAAATCACGGATTCCGCCTTTAAGCTGACCACTTATGATGTTGAACCGGATCGAGAGGAACTGCAACGGGATCTCATGGATCTCATGGATGAACAGGTTTACGGCCGCCTGGGCAGACTGAATATGGGAAAGCTGTTCCAGAAACTGATTGAGACGGTTTCNACCCATGGGCTCACGATTAAACCCGATCTTTATCTCATGATGAAAGCGTTGGGAACCATTGAGGGCATCGCGAAAATGCTGTATCCGGAGATCAATATCCTGAAACAGACCGAGCCCTTTGTTCGCAAGATTCAAGAGGAGCGCATGAGCCCCAAACGGATCGCCGGTGATATGATGGAGGTGGGAACCGAGCTGATTCAGTTGGGCCGGGAAATTCCGGGGGAGGTCAGGACGATTTTAAAACAGGCCAAAGAAGGGAAATTGAAAATCGAATTCGCCCATTCCGGACTTGAACCCGTGCTGAATACTTACAGCCGAACCACCAACCGGATGGTGTTTGCCATTGTGCTGGCGGCGCTGATTATCGGTTCTTCTCTGGTTGTATTATCGGGCATTCCGCCCAAGTGGCATGACATACCACTGGTGGGGATTATAGGGTTCATTATGGCGGGGGTCATCGGGTTTTCGCTGCTGATTTCAATTATGCGGCGCAGGAAAATGTGAAAAAATTAAGAGGTTGGTGTCAATTTCAGGAAAGATTTATTTGCTATATCTGTCGTGGTCTAAGACTTCCTACTGTAGCACGTCAGGCCCAGGACGACCATGACAATGCCGAGGAAAATGGGCCACATGGGAACCTTATCCGCATAGGGCGTCTGGTCTTCAAGGGTAAAAAAGAGGAAGGTAAAAAAAGCAAGAACCAACCCAAGTCCTGTGACAATGATGCAAAGCGCTTTCATTCTCGTTTCCTCCAACCGCATCTTAGTTAAATCAGTGGCAGAAACGTTAAAAACTTCCTGTAAAATAGAACATATAGCCTGGGATGTCAAGTAAAATGAAATTTTGTTGGGTGTTGCTTCTTTCAAACAGGCCCTTACTTGCCTGCTCGGCGTTTTGCCGCTCCCGCTTCTCCGGCAAGCCCTCTCTGTTCCAATGCCTGAGCAATAATACCCCAGTTTCGGCGGCGAAGGGTTTTGTCTTTACCGGCGAGGAGGTTCGATTTTCTGGCCAGTTGTTCCGCTTGTTCCACATTACCGCGTTTTAATTGAATTTCGGCCAGCATGTTCCAGATGACGGGATCATTGGGGTTAATTCTGAGAGCTCGTTCCAGAGTGGAGAAGGCCTGATCCAATTCACCCACTTTCATCTGCCCTTTTGCCGCGATTTTCAAATCCGAGATGACTCCCGGGGAATGGCCCGTTGATCGTTCGGGCAAAGGCTGCTCTCCCAGTTCAGGGGCGTGCTTTTGGGGCAGGGTTGGTTTTGGCGGGGCAACCTTTTGAGGGGTCGAACAGGCGTTTAGAAGAGATCCTGCCACAAAAAAGAACAGCATCATCATAGGGAATTTCCTGGTTTTCATTTGAACAACTCCTTCAGCCAATCCATAAAATTGGATTCCGAGGCTTCACGCTTCTGATGGGGTTTACGCCCTCCTTCTGCAATTTCACTGGCGTGACCCACGTTTTTAGTGGGTTCTGACCCTTTGATGAAGGGAATGGCCATGGCGTGGGGGTTTCCACTGGCAGTCCTGAAACCGGTTTTCACGTTCACCACGAAAATTTCCACATCTTCCGGGGGTATCAGTATCAGGGGGGCATTGGGAACCTCTGCCATGAGCCGACCCCATACCCGCATGGCTCCTGTCGCACCGGAAAGTCCGCAGGGTTTGTTGTCATCCCGGCCCACCCAGGCCACCGCCAATTGGCTGCCGGTGAATCCGGCGAACCAGCTGTCACGCATATCGTTTGTGGTGCCGGTTTTCCCTGCGGTTCCCCAGGAAGCCGGGACCATCTTTTTGAGGGATGTGGCGGTTCCTTGCATTACGACGGCCTGAAGCGTTTTATTGAGCAGATAGCCGGGACCGGCACTGAAATTCTGCGTTATGGTTAGCGGGTAACGCTGTAAAATGGACCCATCCGGTGTATGAATGGAACGGATGGCCCGAATGGGAGAATAGAAACCGCCGGATGCAAGGGTCTGATAAATTTGAGCCACTTCAAGGGGAGACATTTCCACGGCCCCCAGAAGTGATGCGGGATACATCTCTATTTTTCTCTGAAAGCCCATTTTTTTCAAGGTATCATAAACCGCCGGCAGCCCCAGTTTCAGCCCCAGACGAACCGTTGAAGCGTTGTAGGAATGGACCAGGGCCTGATAGAGGGGAATGGTCCCATGATAGATCCGATCATAATTAGCGGGTTTCCACGATTTGCCTTTGGGAAGGGGGACAGTGATGGGTTGGTCTTCGATGGGCGTTATGAGGGTGTACTGCCTGGGGTCATTTAGTGCCGTCAGAAACACAGCCGGTTTAATCAGAGAGCCGATCGCTCTTTTACCGTCCATCCCGCGGTTAAAGCCTTTGGCCTGAGCCGTTCTGCCACCGAGAAAAGCCAATACTTCATTGGTGCCGGTGGCGGTTACCACCATGGCCGCCTCAAGTTCGCCGGGCAAAAGCCGGTGATGGGTCTCGATGGTATTCAATTCAGATTGAACGGCCTGCTCAGCGGCCACTTGAACCTGCAAGTCAAGGGTGGTAAAAATGCGCAGCCCCGCTGAACGGAGATCCGATTCCCGATATTCCCGAAGCAGTTGCCGTTTAACCAGGTCAAGGTATGCGGGAAAGGGGCTGTTAACTTTTAAAGGGGCGTCAATTATCCCTAAAGGGCTGGATTGAGCCAGTTCAACCATATCCGGTGAAAGAATGCCCTGATCCCCCAAAATTTTCAGCACGGTATTTCGGCGCGAGAGTGCCCTTTCAGGAAATTTGCGGGGATTGTAATGGGAGGGGCCTTTCAACATTCCCACCAAAAGGGCGATTTCCTGAGGGGCCAGATCGTTTGCATTTTTACCGAAATAAAACGAGCTGGCCAGGCCGAACCCGTGAATGGCGCGATTACCGTCCTGCCCCAGATATACTTCGTTGAGATAGGTTTCCAGAATCTCGTTTTTGCTGAAGTTCTTCTCCATGGCCACCGCCACAAACATTTCATCCAACTTGCGTTTAATGGATTTTTCACGGGTGAGGAAAAAATTCTTGGCAAGCTGCTGGCTGATAGTGCTGGCACCTTGGGATGCATGGCCTTCTCGAAGGTTGATCAGCAGCGCCCGCAAAATTGCCAGGGGTTCAATGCCGTGATGGGTATAAAATGTTCGGTCTTCAACGGCGATGAGGGTTTTGGGCAACAGTAATGGTACTTTCTTCAACGTCAAAAGCACCCTGTCCTCATTGTTTCGAGGATAAAAAGAACCGATCAGTGCGGGAGAAAGACGCAGTATTTCAAGGGCCTTGTCCGACTGCAGGTCCGAAATGGCCGCAATCCGGTTCTTTTTAATCCTCACTTCAATTTTTCCGGAAGGATGTTTTTCGTTTTCAAAATCAAAAGAGCGTCGAAACAGGTTAAAAACACCGCCTTTATGAAAATATCGACCGGGGCTTTTCAAGTCATTGGATTTTTCAACCCTTTGGTAACCCATATAATGCAATGCCTTATCAAAGGTGAAGGGGGTTAGCGGCATCCCTGGGTAAAGCGCCAGTGGCAGTGCATATACCCGTGCGGGAAGTTCCCATAACCTGCCCTGGAACCTTTCCAGGACCATTTTGTTAAACNTGGAAAATTGATGGTAGATTCCGTAGCCCGCAATGATGCAACAAAGCAGAAACAGGGTGAGNAAGATTCGTATGGTTTTCTTTGAAATTGCCATAACTATGAATATTTACAAGAACCCCATAAGTCNAGCGGCATGTNGGACTGATTCCAACCAACAAAAAATGTGATAGATTGTTTCAATGGGTATTGCATTAATTGAACGATGTTGATAAGGAAGTTTTTCGGATAAAAGAGCAGACTGTTATGTGGAAACGAGCTGGAAATTTTAACGAAACAAAGTTCATGCAGCGTCTCCGGAAATTCCAATGGGGTTTGCTGTTTTCATTGCTGGGGATTTTTTATCAGGCCACTGATGGATTTGCCTACCAGATCAACGATCAGCTTTCCATCGGCGGGGTCGTTGCCGGCATCTATCAGTATCAGAGCATCGATGATGCGCCTGGCTATCACAGTGAAGGCAGGGCCTTAATGACCTGTGAACCGGAGGTTTCTTATACGCCCACTAACAATGACCAGCTTTTTGCAAAACTCGGCATCGGCGTTGGCGACGGCTTAATGGCAGGCGGTCGTTCCCCGTTTGTGCTGGCGCCTTATGGCGGCAATGTTCAGGACAGCTATAAAAATATTAACGGCAGACGCCGCGATTATCTGCTCACAGCCTGGTATAAACACACCTTCGCGTTTGCGGAAACCCACACCCTGGGCCTTACCATCGGTATTATTGATGCGACGGATTATATGGATGAAAACGCCTTTGCCAATGATGAATTTACCCAGTTCATGAACCAGGCCATGATAAACGGCCCCAATGCATTTCTGCCCAGCTACGACATGGGCCTGGCCATCGAATGGGGTGTTGGCCCTTTTTCCGTAAATGTTGTCGGCATGGCCATTGGCAGTACAAATGCGTCAGGGCTCTCCCTCGGCGGTACGGGCGAAGAGAGGTTATTGGAGCCATACAATTTTTATGGAATACAGTTCGGTTACCGGGTGAATTCTGTTTTGGGTGAAGGAAATTACCGGCTGATCGGTGCTGGGACCAGTCGTGATTTCTACAATGTGGCCGGGACCCAAAAGGAGCACAAATTCCTGGGTCTTTTGTCCTTTGATCAGCAGTTGGGGAAAATTCTGGGTGCCTGGCTCCGTGTCGGCTCACAGCGTGATGAGGCGGCCATTGTTTACAATGATATTTTCTCTGGGGGTTTGAATATCAACGGCAGGCTTTGGAACCGTGAAGGCGACAATGTGGGGATCGGTTATGCCTATGTGGGGGGTGGGAATCAAGGCTTGGATCACACGGATGTATTTGAGGTTTACGGCCGGATTGCTTTAACCCCCGTCTTCGCCGTTACCGGGGATGTTCAGTATATGAAGGATGCAATGGAAAAAGGCGACAGCCCTGAGGGATGGATTTTTGGACTGCGTGTGACCGCTGAATTCTAGTGTCGCGTCAAGCCTACTCTGCCGCATCTTGCTTGCCCTTTTTCGCGCCTGCTTCGTCACGCTTTCAGTCACATAGTACCACTATGCAACTGAAAACGCTCCTTGCAGGCCCAAAAAATTGCGGCACAATCTTGCGACATTTCATGCATGACGCGACACTAGCGGCTTTCAGGTCGCCCCATAGTCCTTTAGTTTTTTTCGAAGNGTTTTTCGAGTGATGCCCAGTCTCCTGGCGGCCTCGCTCTTGTTCCCGGAGGTTGATGCGAGGGTTTTTATAATGGCTTCTTTTTCCATTTTTTCAAGGGAAACACCCTCATCCGGTATATGGAGGGAGGATTCGAGTTCGTTTTCCTGCCGGCGGTTCTGAATCTCCAGGGGCAGATCTTCGGGCTGAATATAGTCAGATCGGCTCATGACAACGGCCCGCTCCACCGTATTCATCAATTCACGAACATTTCCCGGCCAGTCATATCGCAGCATCTGGTCCAGGGTGTGAGGAGAAAACCCTTTGACTTTTTTGCGGTTTTTCTGAGAAAAGCGTTCCAGGAAGTGGCGGGCCAATAGGGGGATGTCTTCTCTTCTGTCTGCCAGGCAGGGCACGGCCAATGTTACAACATTTAAGCGATAATAGAGATCTTCACGGAACCGGCCTGCCTCGATCTCCTGAAACAGGTCCTTATTGGTCGCGGCGATGACCCTGACATCCACTTTCAGCAACTCTTCGCCCCCAACCCTGAAAAACTCCATTTCCTGCAGAGCGCGCAAAAGCTTGACCTGCATGGAGAGGGACATTTCACCCACTTCATCCAGAAAAAGACTGCCACCGTCCGCCTGACGAAACTTCCCCTCTTTGCGCCTGTGAGCTCCGGTAAAAGCCCCTTTTTCATGGCCGAACAGTTCCGATTCGAGAAGGGTTTCGGTAACGGCCGCACAATTCATCTTTACAAACGGCCCATCTTTTCTCGGACTGTTGTAGTGAACGGCTCCAGCAATCAGTTCTTTACCCGCTCCGGATTCCCCGGTCACCAAAACCGTCGCTTCGGATGGGGCCACCTGGGCAACATTTTCCAGAAGTTTCACCATGACCTGGCTGCGGCCGATAATATTTTGTGTGTTAAACTGATCGCCAAGTTGTTCTTTCAGAAGGCGGTTTTCTTCTTTCAGATATCGGTGGTCTACGGCCCGGGCCATAACCAGGCGCAATTCATCAAAATCGAGGGGTTTGGTCAGATAATCGTACGCGCCATTCTTAAGCGCCTCGACGGCGGTTTCGACGGATGAGTAAGCGGTCATGATGATAATGGGAATGGCCGGGTTGTATTTTTGAATTTTCGCCAAAGCCTCGAGCCCTGACACTTTGATCATCCGGATGTCCATCAGGATAAGATCAAAGGCCCTTTCATGAACCTTGTCAATGGCCTCCTGGCCGTCATCCGCCTCTTCTACCGCATAGTCCCATCCTGAGATAAGGGTGCGCAACATAATCCTGTGAGCATGGTCGTCATCCACCACCAAAACCGTCTTTTCTTTTTTCATCATGAATTCGGTCCCTCAAGGGCGCGGGGGATGACCATGGTGACGGTAGTCCCTTCCCCGGGCCTGCTTTTGATCTGAATTTCGCCGTTATGAGATTCTATGATTTTATGGACAATAGCCAACCCCAGACCTGTACCGGAGGATTTTGTGGTGAAATAGGGGTCAAACAGGTGGGGCAGGTCTTCCTGCCGGATCCCCGGACCCGTATCCGACACGGTGATTTGAATGCCGTTGTCCCGACCGGTCCGCGAAAGGGTGACAGTCACGACACCCTCTCCGTCCATGGCCTCTATGGCGTTTAGGTAGAGGTTCAGAAGCACCTGCTTGAGCCTGTCCGGATCAACGGTTGCCGTCTCGATGTGAGGATCATTCTTGAAGTTCAGCGTGATGCCTTTTTGTGCGGCATCCCCTTCAACCATTTTCAGTGAATGACGGATCAGCGCATCCAGGTGCGTGCGCTTTTCCTGAATGCTCATGGGCCGTGCGAATTCCATGAGTTGTCCGATGACCCGATCCAGCCTTTCCACTTCCTGGATCATAATCTCGGCGGTCTGATGGTCTTTTGGCGTGTCCCGGTACCGCTCCTTGAAATAGGTGGCAAATCCCTTAATGGAGCTTAGCGGGTTTCTGATTTCATGAGCCACGCCCGCCGCCAGACTTCCGATGGATGCCAGGCGCTGGCTTCGTAAAATTTCCCGTTTTAAGTGCTGAATCTCCGTTAAATCCCTGAAAAGGATCACCCATCCCAGGGCGGCGCCATCCTCATCCGTCAATGCCGTGCCGATGACCTCAAGCGGCAGGTCCTTTCCATTGCCAAGAACGGTATCCAGTTCCCGGTTGATAGGCTCGGATTTCGCTTTCAGGTGGTAAAAGAAATCGCGGAAAGAGGGGGGCAAGATTTCTGAAAGGCCCTTTCCAATGGTCTGATCGGCGCTGATTCCAAGCATTGATTCCGCGGTTTGGTTGAAAGAGGCGATCCGTTCTTCGGGGTCGATGGCAATAAGGCCCATGGGCATGTTTTCCACCAGGTTGTCCGAAAAGGCTTTGACCCTGGAGAAGGAGGTTCTGGCGGACCGATAGGCTTGTGCCAGAAACAGGGTTACGACGCCGGCAAATCCAATTAGGAGAAATATAAAACCCATCAAAATACTTTTGCGAATGTCTTCTCCCGCGGCATCTTCAACGGATGTCATGTCCAATCCCACAAAGATGATCTGGGCCCCTCGATCTTGGGCCTTCTGGGGGTTCATGTGAGGCTGGCACCAGTCGCCGGAACCCATGCCCCGGCCATGTCCCATGCCCTTGCCACTGCCCCGTATGGGAACGAACTGGCGAAATACTTCGAAAATTTTGGTTCCTTTTTGGGTGAAGACCTCACGCCAGTGAAGGTTGTGAGATCGGTAAATCCGGTCAAGATTCAGGCCTTCACCGTGAGACTTTCCGATATTGGCTGGATCACTGTCGGCCAGAATTGTTCCGTCGGTATCGGTCACCAGGATATAAACGATGTCTTTTTGCTGAGCGGTTTCCGAAAGCAATTGCTGTACCTGAACCCCTCCCCACCGCATGCCCATCATACCCGTTCGGGCGCCGGCCTCAAAGGAGCGTATCAGCGCCGCGCCTTTTTCCTTTAACAGGGAAATGGTATTTTCCTTTTGGCGGTTGATGGAATCTACCGTTACGAAGAAAAAAATCGGCGCCAGCAGCAATACGGCGCCGATGACCACCCAGGGGGGGACCGAGAACCAGGACTTCTTTTGATTCAAGTGCTTCATCATAGTCTATCTGATAAGCAAGAAAGGTGCCGTAACCCAAAAACAGGTTCGGGACGGGAAAATGTATGCCGAATTGCTCAAAATTGTCGGCTATGTGGAACCTTTTTACCCGCCCGGAGAGGGTTATTGGGTACAAAGTATCCTCTTTTTTGGAATCCGCTGCAAGGGACAAATGGAAAATCCCTTTTCCCTTTAAATCCGACCCAAGGGGCGCTTCTTTGAAGGCGCCCCTTTTTTTATTTTCCCATACGGTCTATCAGGAGGGCGATGCGTTTTTCGAGATGTGAACAGATGAACTGACTGATGATTTCAATTTCTTCTCCCGCCTGGTCGTATTCAACATCTAGGATATCGAGATAAATCCGGTTTACAAAAGGGTAAACGTCCCTGCCCGGGTCAAAACAAATGGCGCGATAAATGTTCTTGCCCATCAGGATGACCGCGAAATCCGCCTCGGGGCAGACTTCGTGGACGACCTTTTCAGCATTTTCCGGATAAATGACAAGCGGTTTTTTGTTTTCCGTGTAAAAAGCAATATCTTTTTTTAAAATCCCCTGCCATAGCGCATGCCATTGGGGTTCCGTGAGTTTTTTGTATTGCGGTTTTGCAAATATTTTCTTGAGCGTTTCCAGGGTTGCTTTGAGGACTTCCTTTTGCAACTTAATGAAGATCCTCTCCAGAAATTCAGTTGGTTTAAAGCCGTACTCCGAAAGGGATGGTTCATCCTTTCCATAAACAAATTCCTTGGTCATGGAAGGCAAAAACACAATGCGGACGGTGTTCTTCCCTTCCGAGCAACCCATGGGCTTGTTGCTTTGAATACGGGTGTAGTGGGCCGACCGAATAATCCCATCCGTAGCGGGGCCGGAGTTGAGGACCTGGGTGTCCTTCAATTCTTTCAAAAGAAACGGGGAGGTTAAATAGCGGTAGAAAGCCGGTTGGCTTTGAAAAATGTCCCTCAAAAATTTCATTTCCCGGGCTGACAACCCCGTGGCGGCGAGATCTTCCGGTGAAACCTGGCAGTCTTTATTCAGCAGTTTCGCTTTCCGCTGCATGAATGCATCCAGGTCAAATTTTTCACCGGCATTCATTTTTTTAAGAATAAACAGACGGAGCGCCAGGATTTCAGGCGCGGGATAGACACTGGTGATGCCGTAGTCCCCTTTATACAGGCTCAGCTGATCATCGTAATGGAAGAGGACCTGGCTCAGATCCAGGATGTCGGGGTCCAGCACCATAAAATCGAGCTGATTCTTTTCCGGATCTGTCATGGTTTTTACAATATGGTCGAAGTTCAGTGTCTCGTCGAGAGCCCTGATTCGCCAGGTTTCTCTTGATTTAAGTTGACCCGCCCGGCCTAAAACCACCTTCAGGAGGTAAGCCAGGAGCTCGCCGGAGTATTGTTGAGCGGGTGTCAGTTGGGCTTTTGGGGATATTTTTTTTGGTGGTGGCTGGATGTCAGATGACGCAGCGGCGTTATGAGGGTAAAGGGTAATAAATAAGGCGAGAAGGGTCAAAAAAGACAATCCGGAGATGAGTTTTGAAAAATATTTCATTTTCTTCTTTTCAATCGTAAAAAAAATTGCTGACGGATTCTTCACATATTTTCATCGCATTTTCAATGAATAGTTTCCAATAGATGCACCTCAACAAAAGCTATTTCACCACAAATTTAACACAGGCTGTTTCAATGGGGGTTTTAAGATCCGCTGTCCATATTTTGGCCATGGCAAGGTGGGAACCTTTTGAAAGGGGCCACAGATAGGTTCCAGTGGTGGTGGTTGCCGCCGGTTTTCCGTCCACGTACCAGCTGATGGAGGCATTTTCAGGCAGGTTGGCCATTTGAAATTGAAATGCCTCATGGTCATCGGGGATGCGTGGGTCCATGGCCAGTTGCAGCCCTTGAGAGGGGCGTTGAAGATAGGGGCGCCCGCAGGCAGAGTTCCCTGTTTTTTCTGCCGTGAGTTCTGTTCCGGGCGCGAACCATTCGGTGACGGTGATGCAACGTCCATTATCGGGCCGACCGGTTTCCCGGCAGATTTCTCGACTTTTGAGATGGGGGTCCAGGTAAAGGGGTTCGGTTTGCCGGTTACGGTTAAGTTCCGCAAANACACTTCTAAGGATGAGAGCGGGCCCGGAGGCGCCGGTGATTCCGTGAGTGGCGTGATGGTCCAGGTTCCCCAGCCAGACCCCGACNGTGAACCGATCATTGTATCCCATGGCCCAGGCATCCCNGTAATCACTGGAGGTTCCGGTTTTGACGGCGGTCTGGATGGGAAATCGAAGCAGGCTTCCACTGCCGAATTCAAGCTTCCGGGCATCCGGATCCGACAGAATGTTGCCGATGAGGGACGCGGTTTCCGCCGAAAACACTTGTCTTCCTTTTCGCATTCCGCCGGTTGTGTTCAGAACGGTTTTGAGAGGACGATAGACCCCGCGGTTTGCCAGCACCGTGTAGGCACCCGCAAGTTCCAGCAGGGTGATTTCACCGTTTCCCAACGCCAGGCCTTCACCGTAGTAATCCGGGTGTTGATACAGGTTGTTGATGCCCATGGATTTGAGGCATTCCAGAAAACGTTCCACCGAAACAAACTGAATGGTGCGTACGGCAGGTGTGTTCAGAGAGTTACCCAGTGCGTGGCGCAGGGGCAGCACGCCGTAATGGGTCCGGCTGTAATTGTGATAGGTATGAAGCCCATGACCCACGGGTGCTGCCAAAGGGAGGTCTTCCACCCGAGTGGCGGCTGTCCATCCCTTTTCGAGGGCCAGAGCATAGAGAAAAGGCTTTAGGGCGGATCCCGGCTGTCGGGGTGTGTTTACCGCATCGATCCAGCTTTCCGAAACCTCGTCCAGTGATGCGCCGCTGTTCACCCAGGCAAGGACTTCACACCTTTGATGGTCCACCACCAGTACCGCACCGTTATGAACACCTTTGGCCTTCAGGTCTTGAAGCCTTTGATCCAGGATCGCCTGTATTTCCCGTTGAAGCGGCGCACTAAGGGTGGTGCGCAAACGACGCGATTGGATCATGCGGGATGCGGGGGTTGTTTCATAAAGGTGGTGTACGAAATGTGCTGCTTTTACCGTAAAGGACGTTTTCCGGGTTTCAAGCGGCGCTTTGCACAGTTCATCAAAATGAGTTTGATCTATACATTTTCTATCAAGCATTCGCTCCGCCAGGTGAAGGATGGGGCTTTCAAGAGTTTCCCGGTTTTTGTGGGGATTCAGGTGGCCGGGAGCCCGCACCATGACCGCCAGTGCCAGAAATTCCTTGTGGCTCAGTGTATCCAGGTCCCGGTCAAAGTAGTATCGGGCCGCCTGCACCACGCCCCGGCGTTGGGCGGCGTAGGGCACCTGGTTGAGGTAACACTCCAGAATTTGGTCTTTTGAAAACAGTTTTTCGAGGCGGGAGGCTTCAAAGCCTTCGATCCACCGGGACCACAGGTTGCGGGGTCGTGGGCGCCACAGTCGCACCACCTGTTCCGTGATGGTGCTGGCCCCTCGGACCGCGCGAAAGGATCGGATGTTCTGTAACAGCGCCATAAGACGGGCTCGCCAGTCCACGCCATGGTGCTGGTAGAAGCGGTTGTCTTCCGATGACACAAAAGCCTGCTGTAAAAGGGGCGGAATGTCATGGAGGGGCACATGGTCATGAATGTTCCATCGGTTCTGATAGGTTACGGTCAGGGGAATGCCGCTTCGGTCCAGGATCTGAACTTTGCGGATGTCGCTGGTTTCAAAATTGAGAGAAGCGGGCAGGGGACGAATGTCGGCAAGGGTTTTCAAAACAAGAACTCCCGCGACAATTGTCAGAAAACCTGCCATTGTGAGCGTGGTAATGGTTTTTTTGCGTTTCATGGTCAAAAACTATACCACAGGGTTCATGTTTTGCTAACCAAAAATCCAGAGCATAAAATGCGAAATCCAGTACGCTGAAAGCGTTCTGCAGCAAGATGATTGCTTGACGTCAGTCGGGACCGTGTATAGTTTACTGAATTAATCCAAATGGACCCTTCAGGGCCCATTGAAACTGAAAAATATTGGAGATGAATTTGTTTAAAAGCCGTTACGGAATTATTGTCGTATACTGCTTGCTCAGCATGGTGTGTTTCACCATGATGAGAGCAGTCCTCTATGTGTGGTCATGGAATGTCATCGATCACTCTCTTATGGGCACCTTGAGCATTTTTGGTGTTGGTTTGGTGTACGATCTGGTCTTCAATCTCTATGTCGCCCTCTTTTTTGCAATTCTACTGCTTATTATTCCAAACAGGGTTTTGAACAGCAAAATCTTTCTGTTCATTACCTATGTTTTTTTCTTTGGGTTTGTCTACTTTCTATATTTCAGTCTGGTGGCGGAATGGTTTTTTTGGGACGAATTCAAGACCCGCTTTAATTTCATTGCCGTTGATTATTTGGTCTACCGCCGCGAAGTAACGGACAATATCATCGAATCCTATCCGATTCCTTATATTCTGACGGGGATCTTCCTGGCCGCGCTGGCCACCTTTTGGGTGGTGAAAGGCGCTCTTCACAAAAGCCTTCTTGCGAGGGAAAGCTTTCGTAAGAGGGGCGTTATCACCCTGTCAATTTTGATCCTTTCTTTTTTCTCTTACCTGATGGTCGGTCAGTCTTCCAGAGATGCCTTTGCCAATAATTACGAAAAGGAACTCTGTTCCAACGGTCCCTATCAATTCGTGGGGGCCTTCAGAAATAATATTCTCGATTACAAACCTTTTTACGCCCACGGTCCGGATTCTCAGATCTCCGCTCTGGCGAAAAGAATGGTCGGGAAAGATCCGGAAACGGGAGATCCATACGACATTTCAAGAAACATTCAGTCAAAGCGGCCGGAGCGCAAATTGAATATCTTCATCATCTGCGTGGAAAGCCTCAGCGCCGATTTTCTCTCACGGTTCGGGCAAAAAAAGAATCTCACTCCGTTTATGGACCAGTGGTTTAAAGAAGGTCTGTTTTTTACCCGCTTCTATGCCACCGGAACCCGGACCATCAGGGCGCTGGAAGCCATTACCCTTTCCATTCCGCCGACACCGGGGCGTTCTCTGGTGAAAAGACCGGATAACGGAAAACTGTACAATGTGGGAAAAATCTTTAAAGACCGGGGATACGACATCGCCTTTATCTATGGGGGCAGGGGCTATTTTGACAACATGAACGCATTTTATGCGGGCAATGGCTTCAGGGTGGTGGACCTATACGATTTTGACGATGGGGAAGTCGTTTTTCAGAACGCCTGGGGTGTGTCCGACGGCGATCTGTACCGCAAAGCCGTGAAAGAGGCTAACCGTGCATTTGATGCGGGTAAGCCTTTTTTTTATTACCTTATGACCACCAGCAACCACAGACCTTTTACCTTTCCGGAAGGAAAAATTGATATCCCTTCCGGAACGGGAGGGCGAAATGGGGCGGTGAAGTACTCTGATTACGCATTGGGGGAATTCTTATCCCTGGCCCGGAAACAGAAATGGTTTGATGATACGGTCTTTGTTCTGGTCGCGGATCATTGTGCCAGCAGCAACGGCGAAATCGGGCTGCCCCTGAACAAATACCATATCCCACTGTTTATCTATTCTCCCAAGAACGTACCGGCAAAGGAGATTTCGAAGATTTCAAGCCAGATCGATATTGGACCGACCCTCCTGTCTATTTTGGGATTTACCTACGAAAGCCATTTTTGGGGGATGGATATCCTCGCCGAGGGTTTCCATGAAAGGGCTTTGATCGGAAATTATCAGAAACTCGGGTATTACGAAGATAAAAGACTGCTGATCCTGTCTCCAGGTCATAAGGTCGAACTGATGGAAAACCCTGAAGCGGAAAACCGCATTCGAAACTGGGACCCCGGCGATCCCTTCTCCCTGGCGGCCATTACTTACTATCAAAGTGCTGATTTTGTCCTGAAAAAAAGGATGAACCGCTGGCGGTAATCCCATTTCACAAATGATCTTGCTTTTCCAACCGCTGTTTAGCCCTGCAAACACGGTTGCCTTTACCACTGATGTTTCTTACCGTCATGCCGGACTTGATCCGGCATCCAGTTCATCCCCGCGGGCATGGGGAACACGGGCGAAAGATTTTTCGCCCCTACGCCGTTTACGGTTTATCCCCACGGGCGTGGGGAAACAATCTTCTTGTACTCTTCTCTTTGGTTTTTTCGATTTCGTTCTTTCTGCCTGCGCCTCGCCTGGTCCACCAGCTTCATTGATTCCGACCAGGAGTTTTCGCGTAAGCGCCAACTCAAGCACACTTCAGCGCGCGGGGAATTTCCAGTTGTCTGGGGTTGAGATTCCAGGGCAACATAGCCTCATAATCCTGTAGAGCTTCAGCCGTTGGCAACTTTTCAAAAATGAACCGAAGGTAAGCATACGGCTCCAGACCGTTCGCCCGGGCCGTCTCAATCAGACTGTAGAGAAGCGCACTGGCCTCAGCCCCTTCGGGAGTTCCTGCAAAAAGCCAGTTCTTTCGGCCCACCACGAAAGGCCGTATGGCATTTTCGGCCATGTTATTATCAATGGGCAACCGGCCATCCTCAAGATATCCAACTAGCCGATCCCACTGATTTAGCGTATAGGAAATTGCGATGCCAAGAAGTCCTTTTGCCGGCACCTGGACGGACCTTTTTAACAACCACTTTTTGAAGTCATCTAGAATCGGCCGGGAATCTTTTTGACGAAGTTGGTACACTTCATTTGGGGAAAGACTTTTTTCACGGGCTTCTTTTTCTATCTTGTACAATTTCCGGATGTAGCTCAATGCCTTGCCCCCACTGCGGCTTTTGCTGTTCTTACCCTGGGCTTTGAGCACGTCCATGAACTTACGTCGCGCATGCGCCCAACACCCGATATGGCGGATGTTTTCATCATAATCCAGAAAGTTATAGCCTGAGTAGCCGTCCGTCTGAACGTATCCATCAAAATCGCGCAGGAATTCCCTGGCAGCATCCCCGCTACGGGTAGGATGGTATTGATAAATCAAAACCGGTCTTTCCGGGTCTCCCCGACGGAAAATCCACATGTATGATTTGGTGGTCGGGTCCCGTCCCGGTTCCAGCAATACCTGGAGGGTGGTTTCATCAACCTGGATCAAGAAACCGGACAAAACTTCATCCATCAGCAGGTTGAGAAGGGGTCGGGAGGATAATGCCACCTGCATGGCCCAGCCACACATGGAAGTTCTTGAAATTTCAACGCCCAGGCGCTGCAATTGCTTTTCCTGACGGTAAAAGGGTGTGTGGTCAACAAATTTAGCCGTCAGGATATGTGCCAGTAAGCCGGGGGTGGCGATAGACCGGGGAATAATCCGTGGAGGAACCGGAGCGATTTTGACCGTCGGGCCATCATCTTCCACGCCCTCACAATTTTTGCACGCATACTTGGGCCGGATATGCCGGATGACCTGCATCTTTGCGGGGATGATATCCAGCTGTTCGGAAACCTCTTCTCCGATCCGGGTCAACTGACAGCCACATGCACACATTTTATCCGCATCGTCAATGTCATGGACCACTTCAACTCTGGGAAGGTCTTCGGGAAGAGGCTTCCTGCCGCGTTTCTTCCGTTCGTGAGCAGGAACATGAACCTTTTCTTCGGCCTCATCTTCGTAAGCCGGTTCGGGCATGTCGAACAGCGGCAATGTCTGGGGACCGCCCTGAATCTTTTCACTTTTTCGGCCAAACAGTTGGGCTTTTAGGTGACGAATTTGTTCTATCAGGATGCTGATTTGTTTGTCATGTGTTTCATTCAAATCCGCAATTTGGCGCTGCTGTCCAATGATGATTTCTTTAAGATCACCTGGGGTATCCGGCAGTGTGGCGGCGTTGATTTCCATGCCGGAAAGTATACCAAAATCCGCTTATTTTTCAAGTATTAAAAGTAGTTTTTATGCACTTTTTCAGAGTACGGATTCATAAAATAACTGCCTGTGAGCGGCACACTGATCCGCCCTTAATCCCTCCAGCAACCAGGATAGTTCACGGCCCTGCATCTCAATCACATCGGCTTCATTTTCAGGCCAGTGGAACCGTTCTTTTTCCAGTCTTTTATGCCACAGACAAAAACCGTTGCGGTCCCAATACAGGATTTTGATAATGTCTCGTTTCCTATTGCAGAAGCAAAACAAATGGCCGGACAGTGGATTCAGTTCAAACTGATCGGCTACCAAGATAGAAAGGCCATTGATTGACTTGCGCATATCGGTGGCGCCGGTGGCAATATACACCTGGTCCGAAAGCCCCGGGAAGAACATCAACGGTTCTCCAGTACGGTGAGCAATTTCTCCAAAGTGGCGGCAGAAAAGTTGTCTTCGACAGCAATGGACATCTTCCCCCGCAGGAGAACTCTGAGCCCTGGCTTATCCTCTTGGATGTCATTTCGAATGATCGCCATGTTAACCGGAACAAATGTCTGGCGGTATTCTTTTCTGGAAAACTTTCTATGCCAATAACCCATGGCGTGGTAGGATAGGTTGTGCCGTCTGCAATACTCGGCACGGCTCAGGCCGCTCTTTTCAGCAGCATTCAAATGGGCCTGCCAGCGGCGCCGGTTTCTGACTTGGTCTTCTTTGCTGAGTGGTTTGGTCATGGGCAACCTCCGTTCGGGTTCAAGTTGCCCAGATTATGACATGGTCACCGGCCGCTGGGTAGATGGGGTTTTATTGGCGCTTACGTTTTCGCAAAACATTTTGAAACTGTCCAGTTCAGGCATCTCCGGCAAAAGGTCGCCCCTTTTGGTTGGGGTCCCCGCGGCAAGATGATATTCGGACAGCGCCTCGATATACTCCCGGCGGCGCTCCCTGGGAATGATCAGCGGGGGATGGCCGGCACGGATCACCGGGATATTGGCAATCAAACGGGCCATCCGGCCGTTGCCGTCCCAGAAAGGATGAATCCTGACAAAAGAAACGTGAAGCCGCACATAGGCTGAAATCGATTCCTCCCGGTCCGTTTGCTCGTTCCGCCAGGTATCCTGAAACAAACCCATCCAGCGGTCCATGAGCTCAGGCACATCCTTTGGCGGCGCATATTCAAAGATGAACTGATCATCGCCGCTCACGATAATTGTGGAATTGGGGTCCACTTTCCATGCCCCGACCGGTTTATAGACGTCCACCACCTGCTCGGTCTGAACAGCCCTGTGCAGATCAAACAAATCTTTTCCCGTTATTGCCGCGCCCCGTCGGATAAGTCCGTAAACAAGTTCGATGGCCCGGGCATGGCCCACCACCTCCTGATGGTCCTTGAGCGGTTTCCCCGAAACCGTAAGGCCCTCCTCCAGGACAAATGCCGTCTCCCCGAGGGTCAGGGTGTTCCCCTCGATGGCCGTCGACGAATGCGTCCACAGATTGCGGAGCTGAATCATCAATGCATTCCGAATGTCGTTATCAAGTTCGTTTAAGAAATCAAACATGCTTTGGGCCCCATTGTCTCCTAGATTTTCAATCGATCAGCCCGCAAGGAACGCGTATGCCTTATGCCCGGGGTTCCGCATGATGAATTGACTCTGATCCAGCGTTATGCCTTTCAGCCTTTACCATTCCCCTTGGCACATGGGAAATATCCAGCAGCCCGTCAACAGAGATGTCTTCATCCAGCAAAGGCCAATGGATGCCATATCCGGATGGAGAAATCTCGAAACTCTGTCTTTCCTCTTCAGATGCCCGGAGCAGCGATTGAGAAACCGCACCAAGGGGAAACCGCTTTGTTTGGTGGTCGATCGTTATGACCAGAATATCGTCTTCAAAGCGCACATCGCCAATTTCGTGGTGTTTTTTCATTGCTCGCGTCTCCTTTGAAATTCATCCCATTGTTCTTCGATATACTCAAAATGTTCATAGATGACTTTTCTGATTTGTCGGGTATCCTTTGAAGACATATTATACGCGAACGCCTCTTCGATGTGGAAATAAATCCGGTCAAGCCAGTATTTACATTCCATATCCCCTTTTCGACAATGCACATGGATTGGCTCGTTCCCTTCGTTCGCATAAAAGAAAAGCCTCCATCCCAGGATCATCAATATGGTCGGCATTGCAATGGACTCCCCCCCAATCTTTCGAATTTGTTTGATCTTGTTTTCACTTCCAACCGTTGTGCCTCGTCCGGCTGCAAAAGCCGGCTCATCAGCCCACGAAACGGACTTCCGCTTTTTGTTTGCCGGCCATGGTTTATCCTGTATTTGAATGTACATGCAAATTAATAGGCTTGTTCCATATTCCGCGATTCTCTTTCATATTTTCGAGAGGCCCAAAAAGAAAGACTTACCGTTTTACCCAGTATCCTCCGGTACGCTTCGTCCCCCTGAACTCGATGAGACAGGCACTTTTAAGCTTTTTCAAACGCTTTTCAATCGTCTTCCGGGGAACATTCATGGCTTCGGCGATTTGCGGCATTCGGAGTCCTGGATTCTTTTCAATAAATTCTGTCAGAGCCTTAACGTAATCCTCCGCGGCTTCGTTTATTCCCCCATTTATTCCCCCACTTGCTCGGCCGTTTACTCGGCCATTTACTCGGCTGAAAGATTCATACCTTCCATGGTAGCCACCTGTCTTTGAACTTCCCCTGAATTCAATTCTGTTTTGGCTTTTAAGCCGCTTTAGCCAGTGTTCAAGGGTCGTTACAGGCATATTCATTGCCTTGGAAATTTGTGGTGCACGGAGTCCCGGGGTTTTTTGAATGAATTTCAAAAGCGCATCCATTCCCTCATTTATTCCCCCATTTACTCGGCCGGTAAGGTTTTTTTGTACGGGTTCGAAATGGTCCTTCTTCCCGGAACCCATATCCAGAGCATCATGGGCCCCCTTGCGCATGAAGGTAATGGAAAACCAGTTTTCCTCCGCTTTTATGATGGGTGGTTTCAGTTTGTAGGCGGAAATGGCATTACGAATGCGTTTGATGCCGGACCCGATGTTTTCAACCAGATCCATGCGGGCCATGAGGGAGAACAAAAGCAGGTTGCGGGGGCGGCTCACGTGCCCCAGATCCTTCAATTTGAGACCCGGCACCAGTCCTCCGGGGTTCCAGATTTCCACCCGGTCCCGGTAGATATTGACCTGAATGTGGGATGTGGCCCGGTAGTCCCGATGGGCCATGGCATTTAACAGGGCTTCCCGCAGGGCTTCCTCCGGCAGTTCCAGGATTTCTTCCCTTGGACCGCTTTTGATGACATACTCCGTGTTGAGATGGGACTGAAGGTAGGCCGTGGCCGCATCATAATTTTCGTAAATGCCCCCATCAAATACCGCGTGATCAAGAATCTTTGCTTTACCGGTCCCCTGAAAAAGGGCGCAACTGACGCATGCCTGAAGAAAGAAATACGGAACCCGTTTGCCGAAAAGAAGTACGCCCGCATTGACCATGCCCTCTTTGGAGATGACATTCAAATTCTTCAGAACATCTTCTTTTTTAAGCCCCGAGGTAAGGCCCGCGGCCTTTGCAAAGGCGCAGATTTCCCTGGCAATATGGGAAGGTGAGGATTTGAATTCCAGGGTGTACCCCTCTCCGATCCGAATTATTTTTGTCAGTTCTTTTACGTCCATGGGCTGGTTTGATGGAATAAATTCCATTTTATGGCAAATATGGGGATAGCGCTACCACGTTTTCTGATGAATTTCATTAGAAATCCGTATCTATGTTTCCCGCTGACAAAAGGAATGGGCTGACCAATGTCAGGATTGTGTTTCATTGCAATGTTTGCCGCGAAAATCAGGACTGCGCACCGCTCACCTCAACCAGGTTGCAGTGAAAGGCGCAGCTTTCTCCCATGTCGGTAAGTGCCTCACTGGTCAAGTGATTGATGCCGCGGTTTCCGGGCATGAACCGGGGCCAGTAGAGCCCTTCCGCTACGGTGACTCCCGGCGATGTTCTGTCCGTTATCCGAGCAAATAAAAAAACTTCGCTTCGGTCATTGAAGACCCGAACCCGCATATTTTCCGCAACTCCCCTTCTTTCCGCGTCTTCCGGATGGATCAGAAGGGTGGGAGGGCCGGCCTTTTCACGAAGGGTTTTCACTTCGTTGAAGGTAGAATTGAGGAATTGCCGTCGGGGCGGGGTGATCAACTGCAAGCTGAAACGACCCTGACCTGCCGTATCGATGCTGGGTTCGCCGTTGGGCAGCGGGTCCAGACCCAACGCCGCCATTGCGTTGGAATAGAATTCAATCTTTCCGGAAGCTGTTTTGAAACCGTTTGAAAAAACGTTGGAAGGCATTTTCAGCCGGACGGGCTTTCCTGAATCAAGGATCTCCGGCGTAATTCCCCGCAGATAACTTGAATTCGTTGCCAGAAGCGCTTCAATGATCTCAGCTTCCGATTGACCAAAGCAGGGGTCTTTAAAGCCGAACCGGTGTGCCAGGTCCTGAAAGATGGATAATGTGGAACGGGCCTCACCAACCGGGTTGATGACCGGGTGGGCCATTTGGAGATAGTAATGGCCGTAGCTTCTGTAAAGGTCCGTGACCTCCATGGAGGTGGCGGACGGGAGCACGAGATCGGCAAAAAGAGCGGTCTCACTCATGATCACTTCATGGACAACGGTAAAGAGATCATGGCGCTCAAGTCCCCGAAGCACTTTGGCGGAATCGGGCGCCACCACGGCCGGGTTGCTGTGGTACACATGGAGCGCTTTGACCGGCGGATCATTTAACTGTGTCAGGGCCGAGCCCAGCTGCACCATGTTGACGGTCCTTGAGGGTTTTGGCGCCGGCTCCATTTGGAGCAGCGGCGCCATGTTAAAGCTAAATGCCGCTGAAGTGGACCGGGTGATGCCGCCGCCATTTTTGTGAGTGGCACCCACCAGGGCCGGGAGCAGCGCAATGGTTCTCATGGCCATGCCGCCTTTCAACTGCCGGGCGGGGCCCCATCCGGTGCGGATGTAAGGGGCGTGAGCGGTGCCGTAGCGGATGGCCAGATCCTCGATCTGATCAGCGGGAACCCCCGTAATTTGGGATACGGTTTGCGGACCATAGGCCTCAAGTCGCTGTTTTAACGGGTCAAAACCGAGCGTATTTTCCGCAATGAAGCAGTGGTCCAGGAGGTCCTTTTTCACCAGGACATGCATGAAGCCAAGGGCCAGCGCCGCATCCGTGCCGGGTCTGAGTTTGAGGTGGAGATCAGATTGTCGCGCGGTTTGCTGCTCGTAAGGGTCAATGGACACGATGGCCGCACCCTTTTTTCGGGCTTTCAAGAAAAAAGGCCATGCATGCATGTTGGTTGAAAGCGTATTGGATCCCCATAGCAGGATCAAATCCGAATCGACCGAGGCTTCAATGTCGGTGGTGGGGATGCTGCCCATGCTGGCTGAAAACCCTGCTTCCGCCGCTGCGCTGCAGATGGTGCGGTTCAGTTGGGAGGCGCCCAGCCGGTGAAAGAAGGGATGGCCCGCGTGAAATTGAACCACCCCCATGGTTCCCGCGTAGGAGTAGGGCAAAATAGCTTCACCGCCAAAATCGGCAACGATTTTTTTATAGCGAGCGACAATTTCGTCTAAAGCCTGGTCCCACGAAATCCTCTCAAAATCCCCGGATCCTTTTTTGCCAACCCGTTTCAGCGGGTGGAGAACCCGAAGTGGGGAATGAACACGCTCCCCATAATATTTTCCTTTTATACA